>Ga0209628_10003992_pt1 | contig 10524 bp, 6 predicted proteins | sample TergutCu122P4_FD_187285 | JGI IMG/M metagenome (GOLD analysis project Ga0209628, IMG submission 187285) | Cubitermes ugandensis P4 segment gut microbial communities from Kakamega Forest, Kenya - Cu122 P4 (SPAdes) (version 2) | ecosystem: Host-associated > Arthropoda: Insects > Digestive system >... | reverse complement strand
CATCCGGGCCTCCACCGAAACCTTCGTCACCTCCAGCCCCAGCATGGACATCTCCAAGGCCAGCAACTTTGAACGGTTCTTCTTCGACCTGACCGGGCGCGACCACGCGGCGATCGCCAAACTGTTCGGCGAGCAGTTGCCGGGTACCGGCGTCATAGACATCCGGCAACAGCCGTACGCTGGTGATGTGACAAGGCGGTACGGTTTCGCCACCGGCGTGTCGACCCACTCCGACCGGGTGGCGACAATTGCCGATGTCTACCGCCGGGACAACACCCTGATCGACCCGCACACCGCCGACGGGGTCAAGGTGGCGCGGGAGCGGATGGGCGCCGAGCCGATGATCGCGCTCGAGACCGCCTTGCCGGTCAAGTTCGGCTCGATCACGCGCGAGGCGATCGGGAAGGTACCGGAGATGCCGGAGCGGTTCGCGCAGGTTCTCGACTCCGAACAGCACACCGTGATGTGTGACCAGGGGGCGGAGCAGCTGAAGCAGATCATCGAGCGACTCAGCATCCTGGTGCCGCCCCCAGGCGGGAGCCTGACATGGAAGAATGGGGCCAGTAGCAGCTCCGCCCCACGGAAAGACGGCTTGATGCCATGACGACGACCCCGACCACGACGGCCCTGGCCGACCAGATCATTGAGGTGGCCCACCACTTCAGCGGTCCGGCGTGGGCGCGGGCGGCGGGCGGCAACGCCTCGTACAAGGAAGACGGCATCCTGTACATCAAGCCCAGCGGCGCGCCGCTGAAGGGTTTGGCGCCCGGGGATCTGGTGCCGCTGCGCATCGACGTCCTGACCCAGGCCCTGCACCGGGAAACCCCGCCGGACGTCGACCCGGTACGGCTGGCCGCGGACCAGGCCCGAGTCGGTTTCGACGACGGCCGGCGCCCGAGCGTGGAAATCCTGTTCCACGCGCTGCTGCCGGAGCCCCTCGTCGTACATCTGCATCCGCCCGTCGTCAACGCCATCACCTGCAACACCGCCATGCACCAGCTCGCCGCCGACCTGTTCGGCGACCAGGTGGTCGTGGTCGACTACACCGACCCCGGCGTGACGCTGGCCCGGGCGGTCGAGCAGGCGCGCGCCGCCTACACGGCCCGGACAGGAGCCGCCCCGCCCGGTCTCACCCTGCTGGGCAACCACGGCCTGATCGCCGCGGGCCGGTCCGCCGCGGAGCTCATCGAACTGGTGGAGCAGACCGCGGCCCGCATCCAGGCGCTCATCGACGCCCACCCGGTGGCCGAGCCGGTGTCGGCCTCGCGGCTGGCCGACAAGATGAACGAGGACCCGAGCTTCAACCTGGACGAGAACCGCCGGGTCGCCGAGATGATCCAGATCGTGGGCCCGCACCTGCGCGGCCTGCTGGGTACCATCGGTGCGCTGACGGTGGTCACGTCGGATGCCTCCCCTCTCGTACGCTCCCAGACGCGCCTGGGTTCGCCGATGGTCCAGGACGGGCCGCTGATTCCGGACCAGATCATCTACGCCGGTACGCTGCCGTGTGTGGTCGAACCGCGCTACGCCCCCCTGGACGAGCAGGTGACCGAGGCGGTGACCGCCTACCGCGCGGCCCACGGGCGCGACCCGGTGATCGTCGTGATGCCGGGCAAGGTGGTGTTCGCGGCCGGGGCCGACTACCAGCACGCCCTGAACGCCCTCCACATCTTCACCGACGCGCTGCAGGTGGCGTCGGAGGCGAACCGGCTGGGGCGGGTGCGGACCATGGACCCGGCGGAGTGCCAGTTCATCGAGACCTGGGAGGCCGAGGCGTACCGGCGCAAGGTCGAGGCCAGCGCCTCCCGCGGCCGGATGCAGTCGAAGGTGGTTTTCATCACCGGTGCCGCGCAGGGCTTCGGCCTGGGCATCGCGCAGGGGCTGGCCGCGCAGGGGGCGCACGTCGTTCTGGCCGACCAGGACATCGCGGCGGCACAGGCCGAGGCGGACGGGCTCCAGGCGGAGTACGGCCCCGGGTGGGCCATGGCGGTGCAGGTCGACGTCCGCGACGAGTCGTCGTTGCGCGCCGGTTTGGCGCAGGTGCTCGCCGCGTACGGCGGGCTGGATGTCTACATCGCCAACGGTTCGATCGCCCGTACCGGTTCGATCGCCGGCGCCCGCGTGGAGGACTTCGACCTGGTCACGGATGTCAACTACAAGGGTTATTTCTTGGGGGTACGGACGGTGGCACCGGTCCTGGCCGCCCAGCACGCGGTGCGCCCCGACCTGCTGTTCGACATCGTCGAGATCAACTCGCGGGCCGGGCTGCGCGGGTCGCGGCGCGATTTCGCGTACTCCGGCAGCCAGTTCGGCAATATAGGTTTAACACAGTCCTTCGCGCTGGAGCTGATCGAGTCGGGGGTCAAGGTCAACGCCATCTGCCCGGGCGATTTCCTGGACGGCCCGCTGTGGTCGGACCCGGAAAAAGGGTTGTTTGTCCAGTACCTGCGGGCCGGCCGGGTGCCGGGGGCGTCGAGCGTGGCCGACGTGCGCCGGTACTTCCAGTCGCGGGTGCCGATCTCGCGCGGATGCTCGCCGCAGGACGTGGTGTCGGCGGTGCTCTACCTGGTGGAGCAACAGTACGAAACAGGGCAAGCCCTGCCGGTGACCGGCGGGGCGGTGATGATGAGCTAGGAGTTCGATGACGACACAATATGCAATTCAGATCACCGGCGCGGACCGTTTGGAACTCAACACCGAACTGCCGGTTCCGAAGGTGGGGCCGAACCAGGTCCTGCTGCAGATCGAAGCCTGCGGGCTCTGCTATTCCGACGCCAAGCTGCTTGGCGCCTTCGACATGCATCCGCGCAAGGGTGACATCGTGTCGGGAATCGACCCGGAGCGGCTGGCGGCGATTCCGACGTATCACCCGGGTGCTGCGCCAGTGGTACCAGGTCACGAGCCGGTCGCGCGCGTGGCCGCGGTGGGCGAGGACGTGAAGTGGGCCGAGCTGGGGACGCGGGTCCTGGTGCAGACCGAGTTCAAGCACCTGCCGACCGCCGGCTCCAAGGCGGCCCTGGGTTACAACTTCGACGGCGGGCTGGCCGACTTCGTCTTGGTCGACGAGGCGATGGCGGTCGATCCCGCCACCGGTGCGTCGTGCCTGGTCCCGGTGGGGGAGCAGCCGTCACGCGCGGCCGTCGCGCTGGTGGAGCCGTGGGCCTGCGTGGAGATGGCGTACGCCCTGCCGCAGCGTACCGGGCTGGCCAGAGGCGGTTCGCTGCTGGTCGTGGTCGACGATGGGTACCGGGCGATCGGGTTGGACGAGTTCATCGCCGAGGGTGCCCCCGGGCGGCGTACGAATTGGTCGGGCGACGGACCCGCGCCGGACGGGCTGTTCGACGACATCATCTATGTCGGTGCGAACCCTGCCCGGGTCGAGGCCCTGGCCCGGCACCTGGCGTCCGGCGGCATCTTGAACATTGTCACCTGTGGGCGGCGTTTCCCCACCGATGTCGCGATCGACCTCGGCCGGGTTCACTACGACTTCGTCCGGGTGGTCGGCACCGCGGGCGACCGGCCCGGCGACGGTTACGCCTGGATTCCGCCGACCGGGGAGGTACGGGTCGGTGACCGGGTGGCCGTCATCGGCGCGGGCGGCCCGATGGGCCTGATGCACGCGGTACGCACGGCGACACTCGGTGCGCCCGGGGTCAGCCTCGACGCCGTCGATATCGACGACCGGCGCCTGAACCGGGTACGTGACGTGCTGTTGCCGATTGCCGGCAAGGCCGGCGTGCCCGCCCGTACCGTCAACTCCATGACAACCAATCTGGCACCGGCGGCGTACACCTACGTGGCGCTCATGGTTCCCGATACCAAGCTCACCCGGCAACTGGTCGACCTGGCGGGCCGGGGTGCGATCATCAACGCTTTCGCGGGTTTCCCGGCCGGGTCGGAGGTCGGCCTCGACCTGAACGCCCTGATCGAGCGGCAGATCTTCTTGACCGGTACGTCGGGGTCGCGGATCCAGGACATGGAAACCGTGCTGGCGCGGATCCAGGCTTCCGTCATCGACACCACTGTGTCGCTGGACGCGATCTGCGGGCTGGCGGGCGTGCCGGAGGCGATGGCGGCGGTGAAGAACCGGACCGCGCGCGGCAAGATCGTGGTCTATCCCCAGCTGCGACAACTCGGTCTGGTCCGCCTCGCCGACATGCCCATGCACCTGCCCGACGTGGCGGTGGTCATGGCGGGCAGCGGCTGGACCAGGGCGGTGGAAGAGGTGTTGCTGGCGCTGCGGCCCGGTGAGTTGACGCCCCTGGCATCAGAGCGTGACACGCCGCCCGTACACGAACCCGAACGCGGGTTGCCGGACACCGAGCCGGCACCGCCGCGCACGAACGAACCCGTGCCGCCGTCACGGGCCCTCCCGTCATCGGTGTCGCCGCGGGCGCGGCGGCTGGGTGACCAGTACGGGCTGGACCCGCTGAGCCTGAAGGGCAGCGGGCCGAACGGGCGCGTGCTCGCGTCCGATGTGGAAGCCGCCATAAGGGCGGCCGCGGAGGAGCCGGCGCCCCCGGCCCGGGCGGTGCCCCGAATCGAGCCCGAAGTCGAAGTGGAGGAGGGTCAAATGGAAGTGACACTCGAATTGCCGGCCGTGGCGGATGAACCCGGACCAGCCGAAGACGTCCTGGCCGAAGACGTCCTGGCCGCAGCCGGCGGGCGTGGCAAGCGGGGGGTGGAATCCCCGCCTGATCCCGGCGAGCAGGCCGGGCCCGCCGCCAAGTCCGCACAACCGCCAGGTGCCCCGTCGCCCTCCCGGCCGCAGATGACGCTCAACACCACTGCGCCCGCGAACGCGCTGATCGGGCTGCGCAACCGGATGAGGACATCCGGCGAGGCGCTGGGACTGGGCGAGGTCACGATCACGGACCTGGTGTCTTTTGCCGCCGTCCGGGTGCTGGCCGAGTTCCCCTCACTCAATTCCCGGCCGGGCGTCGGGCTGGCGGTGGCCACCAAGAGCGGTCTGGTGATAGGAACGATCGCCAAGGCGGGGGAGTTGAGCCTGAACCAGTTCTCGGCGCGCGCCCGGGCGCTCGTCGTGGACGCGCGGGCCGGATTGGCCACCGACACCACCCCCGGGTTCCTCATCTCCAACCTGGGGGCGCTGGGCGTCGAGTCTTTCACGCTCACGCTGCCGGCGAAGCTGGCCACCGTACTGGGAGTCAACGCCATTACACCCCGGGTGACAGTCGGCGACGACGGATCACCGCGGGTCGAACAAAGACTCGGCTTGTCACTGACTCTCGACCGCGGGCCGGCGGACGCCGCGTACGCCGCCCGGTTCCTGAAGGCGCTCGCGGCGTACATTGCTGATATCGACATCCGACTGGTGGCGGGCGGGGCCATCCAGACAGACAACAAGTAAGGAAGGGAACAACATGACGAAATCCCTGGTCATCAACCCATTCGACGTGCGTGCGCGCGGGACCGTGCGCTGTCCGGAGGTGCCGGTCAACGCCTACCAGATGGACTTGTCCTCCGAGGTCAACCGCTACGGAGGGGACCGACTGGTCAACATCCTGGCGGACATGGTGGTCATCCGCGAGTTCGAAACCATGCTGAACCAGTTGCAGACTGCCGGATCGTACGGCACGGTGACGACCCAGCTTCCCGGGCTGCAGCACGTGGCGATCGGGCAGGAGGCCGCGGTCGTCGGGCAGGCGATCGAGTTGGCGCCGGTCGACCTGGTGTTCGGCTCGCACCGGTCGCACGGCGAGGTGCTGGCGAAGAGCTTCTCGGCGGCGCGGCAACTGCCCGCCGAGCAGGTGCGGCAGATCATGGAGCGTTACCAGGACGGGCAGATCCTGAGGCAGGCCGAGGTCATGGCGCACGACGACGAGTCCGACCTGGTGGCCAACTTCATCCTGTTCGGCACGCTGGCCGAGATCTTCGGGCGCCGGACCGGCTTCAACCATGGTTTGTCCGGGTCCCTGCACGCCTTCTTCGCACCATTCGGGTCGATGCCGAACAACGCGGTCGTCGGCGGTTCGGCGCCGATCGCCACGGGTGCGGCGCTGTTCAAGCGGGTCAACCGCATCCCGGGCATCGTGGTCGCGAACCTGGGTGACGCGGCCATGGGGGCGGGGGCCGTGTGGGAGTCCATGGGGCTGGCGGCGATGGACCAGTACCGGCAGCTGTGGCCCGAGGAGGTCGGCGGCAACCCGCCGGTCCTGTTCAGTTTCTTCAACAACTTCTACGGCATGGGCGGGCAGACGTACGGGGAGACCATGGGTTACGAGATCCTGGCGCGGGTTGGTACGGGGGTGAACCCGGAGGGCATGTACGCCGAGCGGGTAGACGGCTACAACCCTCTCGCCGTGGCCAATGCCGTTCGGCGCAAGAAGGAAATCCTGTTGTCCGGGGAGGGGCCGGTCCTGCTGGACATCATCACCTACCGCCTGGCCGGGGATTCGCCGCTGGACAAACACGCCAAGCGTACCAAGGAAGAAGTCGGCTTGTGGGAACAGGTCGACTCGATCAAGGACTACGCGGCGGCGCTCGTGGACGGGGGTCTTCTGACAACCGATCGTGCCGAACAGATGAAGGCCAAGGCCGCCGAGAAACTGGGAATGATCCTATCGGTGGCGGCCGACGACCAGGCGTGCCCGCGGATGGATCCGCACTTCGTGGAGACCGTCATGATGTCCAACCGGCACGCCGAGGCCCTCGCCCCCGGTGTGGCGCAGATCCTGACGCCGCTCGCGGACAACGTACGGGTGCGCGAGATTACCGAGAAGGTCCGTACCGGTGAGGAGCAGACGTACCAGCTGCGCGACGGGTTGTTCGAGGCGATCTCGCACCGGTTCGCCGTCGACCCGACCATGGCCGCGTGGGGGCAGCAGAACCGTGATGGCGGCAGCTTCGGGGTCTATGACGGGCTGTCCGAGTTGGTTGGCTATAATCGTTTGTTCAACGCACCGGTGTCGGAGGCGGCGATCGTGGGTGCCGGCGTCGGCTACGCGATGGTCGGCGGGCGCGCGGTGGTCGAGCTGATGTACGACGATTTCCTGGCCCGGGCCGCGGACGAGCTGTTCAACCAGGCCGCCAAGTGGCAGGCGATGTCGGCTGGCCTGCTGACGATGCCGCTGGTCGTACGGATGGTGGTCGGCTCGGGGATGAGCCCGCAGCACTGCCAGGACTGGTCGGGGATGCTGGCGCATGTACCGGGGTTGAAGGTCTACTATCCGGCGACGCCCACCGATGCGAAGGGGATGCTGAACCTGGCTCTGGCCGGGACGGACCCGGTCATGTTCCTGGAGTCGCAGGCGCTGTACGACACGGTCGAGCAATTCGAGGAAGGCGGGGTGCCGATCGGGTACTACGAAACGGCTGAGGGTGAGCCGGCGCTGCGCCGGGCGGGGACGGACTTGACGATAGCGACTTACGGCCCGGCGTTGTACACGGCGATGGGAGCCGCGAAGCGGCTGGAGGAGTACGGCTTGTCGGCCGAGGTCATCGACCTGCGTTTCATGGTTCCCCTGAAGTACGACAAACTGTTCGCGTCGGTTGCGCAAACGGGCCGGCTGCTGCTGGTGTCGGACGCCGTCGAGCGCGGCAGCTTCCTGCACACGGTGGCCTCGGCGGTGACCCAGGAGGCGTTCGACGACCTGGACGCGCCCGTGGTGGTACTGGGATCGCCCAACGTACTGGGCTCAGTGGCCGCCCGGCCACAGGTGGAAACCATCCTTGACGTAATCAACGACAGGATCGTACCGCTGAAAGGGTACGGCGCAAGCCCGTCCTGACGCGCTATTTGGCGGTGCCGAAGCCTACCGGGTGGGCGTGTTCCTTGCCGAACTCTATGTAGCCGACTGCCGTGGCGCGGATCATTGTCTGGCGGCCCGAGGTGTCGGTCAGGCGCAGCAGGGTGTCATTCGCAGAGGCCTGGTTGTAGGCCTCCACCACCTCGTCGATGGTCATGTCGATGTCGAGGGTGACCTCGCGCGCGATGTTGCGGATGCCGATCTTGATTTCCATGGTCTTCTCCTTACGAATCCGGTCCGGGCAGCGTCACCGGGGTGTCTTCCTCGATGGCCGGGCGGACCACGATCCTAGTCCATGCGCCCACGTAGACGCGCGTGTCCGGCGTGATCTGCGTACGTTCCGTGATCGGGTTCTCCGGCAGGGCACCGGAGGCGGCGCCCACGTAGGTGCCGTTCGCGGAATCCAGGTCGTTCACGTACCAGTAGCCCTGCGCATACGTCAGGTACGCCTGCCGCCGGCTGCAACCCACATCGGGTTCGCAGTCCACATCCGGGTGGATGTTTCGGCTGACCGAACGGCGCCCGATCAGGGCCGAGTCGCGCAGCGGGACGATCCGGGGCGGTCCTTGCGGCGGGAGGGGGTCATCGGATTCCTGCATGGCGTACCACTGCGGGTCAACCCAGACCTCGGCCACCCAGGCGCCCGAACGGACCCGGGGAATCGCCGGCGGCGCGGTGTCAGGAGATACGGGAGCCTCTTCTGGTGCGGCTTCATCACCGGGTGGCGTGGTGCTGCCGGTGGCCGGGGCATCGACCGGGGTCGCAGCGGCGCCCGGCGTCGGCGCGTCGGAGGTGCCCGGGTCTGGTGCTTCCGTTCCCGGCAGCGGCGGCAACCCCAATTGCGTACGCAGATCGGCGGTCGGCAGGGCGCCCGTGGTGAAGTCGTAGCCGCAGGACTCGCAGAACAGCGCGCCCGGCTGGCGGGCCGTGCCGCAGTTGGGGCAAGCTGTCTGTTCGACCCCGACGGGTGCGGCGGGGGCAACCGGTTCGGGCGCGGCCGTGACTGGCAGGCCGCATTGGTCGCAGAAATCGGGGGCGGCTGTTTGATGCCCTTCGGCGCAGACACCCATTATTACCCCCTGATCCGGGTTGTCCTGGTCGAGGCGGTGTCCAAAGCCATTTCGTCCGCCTTGTCGATGTTCTTCTTCAGCCGTACGGTGCCGGTGGCCGCGTCGGCCACGTCGACAACCCGCAACAGCTTCGATGTCGCCTCAGCATTGCCGGTTTGTTCCGCCAGCTGGACGGCGCGGCCGAGCTTGACCGTGGCCGTGCGCTCGTCGCCCTGTGCCCTGGCCGCCAGTCCTTCCTGGATCGCGGACGCCAACTCGGTCTGCCCGGTGTAGTGGGCGACCTCGGGGCTGATCCGGGCGGTCAGGGTCGGGTCGGCGGACCACTTTGCCTTGACCAGGCCCTGGGTCAGGATGGCCTGTCCGGTGCCCAGCTGTACGCGTGCGGCGAGCTGCTCCGTGCCGACCGCCTTTGCGGGCAGGCGGACGCTCACGTGGTAGTCGCGGGACTCGTCGCCCCAGGCGCCGGTCGGATAACTGGTTGTCAGGGCATCAACCGGGGTACCCCGGCGGGTCAAGTCCTCCACGGTGGGGGACACCTGCCGTACGAACAGGATCTGTGCGGATTGCGGAACCCACACGCGCAACTGGGCGTCCGGCACGCCCCGGGCCATCGACCGCGCGATCAGTTCCTGGAAGACACCGGGCAGCTGGGCCGGCCCCGGAATGACATCTACTGTGCCCAGCAGGGCCTGTGAAATCTTGCGGATCTGGGCCACCTGCCAGTCCACGCCGATGCCCCGGCAGTCCGCCTGGAACTCGCCCAGGCACTGGCGCAGCGAGGCGTCCAGCTGGGTCTCCGCCTCGTTGTGATTCTCGCCGTCGGTCAACATGATGGCGTGCTTGCCGGCCAGGTTGGGTACAGAGCGGAACAGGGAGCGGGCCAGTAGCAGCCACGACCCCATGGCCGTTCCGCCGTCCGCCCGGAACGAACCGATCGCCGTCTTGGCCGCGGCGCGGGTAGCGGAATCCATCCGTACCATCCCGGGACCCGACGTGACCCGCGGGTACGCCAGGAACGCGCGGTGGTTGCCCGCGATGATCGCGAAGTATGTACCGTCGACGATCGTGTCGACCGCCACCATCGCGGCGTCCTTGGCGGCCTGCATGTTGATCAGGCCCATCGACGCCGAGGTGTCGACGATGATGATCTCGCCGACGTCGCCGACTCCGGTCTGGCCGGCCACCCCGGCGTCCGAGCAATCGATCCGTACGATCGCATTGACATCGGTACTGCCGTCGGCCAGGAACTCATTCTGGTAGACGTTGGAGGTAAACACAGCCATGGGGGAAAGCCTACCTGGATTGTCCTGGTTCCGGGGCCGTGTCCGGCTGTGTCTGGAGTACGTCCTGGGATGGCGCCTCATCGGCAATGGCTATGTTGCCAAGAAGTGGCGGCTCGGGCGCAGGGGCGTTCTCCTGGGGGGCTTCGGCTGGCGGTACCTCGGCCACCGGCTCTGCCTGCACCTCGGCCGGCGGTACCTCGGCCACCGGCTCTGCTGGCGTTTCGGCCACCGGCTCTGCTGGCGTTTCGGCCACCGGCTCTGCTGGCGCTTCGGCCACCGGTGTTGGCGTCCCCAGCCGGGCACAAGCAACGGTTATGTTGTCGTGCCCGCCATGGTCATTGGCCCATGTGACCAGGCACCGCGCCAAGTCTTCGGGTGACGCGTTCGCTTCGGCACACCGGG
>Ga0209628_10003991_pt1 | contig 10524 bp, 7 predicted proteins | sample TergutCu122P4_FD_187285 | JGI IMG/M metagenome (GOLD analysis project Ga0209628, IMG submission 187285) | Cubitermes ugandensis P4 segment gut microbial communities from Kakamega Forest, Kenya - Cu122 P4 (SPAdes) (version 2) | ecosystem: Host-associated > Arthropoda: Insects > Digestive system >... | reverse complement strand
ATCAATCACGGTGTTTATTGCATTTTAAATTTGAAATCAACATTCTAGACTAATACAGTGTTGAATGTGAAAAAGTGCATGTGTTGGTATTTATCAATCATTGAACTGAAAAATGCACGGTGAAACATAGACATTATTGCTCATTTAAACGGAGAACGGTTAATACTTTTAGTGAAACAATACTGTTTCTTGCGATCGTCTTGCGACACATAAACACGCTGTGTGGAAAATAAATCATCCTGAGTATTGTACCAGCCACTCTTCTTTAAAGCTTTAGCCCTTTGTCAGTTGCCAGACATATGGTCATAAAGATACCCGTATTATCATCGAATCACGAAGTCAGGCCTGAATTTTTTTCGTTTGGGTTTTAGCATCCACGTTTTTCAGCAGTCTTTCAGAGTTCATATCTTCGTTGTTTACTAAATATTGTAAAATTTGTTCTGATTTTCCGTGTTTTCCCAATCGGTTGACGTGTTAGAACAACTTTTCCCTACGTGGGCATTTACAAATCTTTCTTCACAACAATCGATTTTGAGATATTCTAAAACTTATTAATTTATTTTAGTGGCTGAGATGATTGCACATATCTTGGCTCTACAAGTTATGGCTCTGAAAATCGTGTTCCTTCTTGTCATGTTCATTCATTGTCGGAATTTTACTGCCTTATAAAAAAGTAGGAAAACAAGTGCTTCGCATAAATGTTGTAGTCCCAGTGTTTTATCATATATCTTCTGTTTTAGGCTACGTCTTCCCGCGAGTACTAAACATATCCTTACCCGCAATACAGGATGTTTATTACATACTCTGTTGACATCTTAAAATGCTACTAAAATTAAGATCATGCGAGAACGTGTGATAATCGTCGCTGGACAGTAGTCAGAAGATTTAGTTTCTTATTAAATGAGCTACAATGTATCACAAAAATAATATACGATTACAAAATAGTTATATAATAAAATGACATTAGTTCGGTTTTAACGGAGATTTGATATACAGTACTGACAATGATAAATATTTTATGAATATTCGGCTCTTTATAATACTTGGCTGAGCGCTGAAAGTGGATTCGTGTATTTGCATCGGCGTTTCATCTGCCAGAGATCAGTTTTAAGTCACATGTGTCATCAGTAAAGAAGATAACTCCTTTCGGCTTTAGCACTTACTTCCTCCAGCAGCCCATAAAGAAATATTTAAAACGAGGAATTAACTTCAAAACATTTCTACGAATTCATGCAAGAGGATGCACTGCTGGTTATCAGCTATGTAGCCTGAAGGCAGCTAGGTCTATACTTGTGTCTTTTTTAGTCCCTTGAGATAGACGCACCGAGCAGATTATTGTATTTGTAATGCCTGAGAAATACAACCTTGAGATATCCGCTTCAAACATCCTGCTTGAACATTTTTGTGATTTTCTTCAATTTTCACAGACGAAATCTGGATTGTTTCTTGTCTTCAGGCCACTACCGCCGTCTTTAACGTTCTTATCTGTTCACAATTAACGATATTCCTCTTATTATGCAGTGTATTATGTGTAGTTCAGCATTGTTAATAGCCCATAGGAGACAAATGCTGGAATTTTACTTCATCGCCATAAATACTTTCATCTACAAGCATCCACATTTCATTCGGCGTCACACAAAGCGCTTATTCTATAAAGTGTCGTCAAATTAATAACAATTAATGCAATTGTCGGTACCGTTCGTATTGCTGTCTTCTGGGATGTGGCGCCGTGTGATTTGAGAGACGGGTACCATCCTTGCCGAGGAACCCGCTGTCTCCTCCTGCATCGTCACACTTAACTCCGTGAGAACGTCGTTTGTCATGCAATCCAAGCTGCCCCAACTCGTGATTAAAAGCACATCCCGGTTTTATATAAAAGCTGTTTTTATGAGAGTTAAGGTGGAGGGGACTTGACGAGATTTATCCTGTCCATCGTATCATAGAATATGGGATAATATCCCGATATTAAAATGTGTTTTGCGCAGATAAATTTCCCCAAAAGCCAGTTAAACGGAAACATTTTGTCTTTTTTAAAAAGAATGTTTGTGCTAAGTTATACCATTCTTTTTATACAAAAGCATCATGATATTGTGAGTTTGCATTGAACACCGTAAAAAGTTTTGTGAATTCAACAATCAGTAATGGCATTTACAGCGTCTGTTAAAGCACATTTTACTGACCGGTTAAACGACCTTTTAGGCTATTCTGAGCATTGGACTCTGGATTTGGCCCTTTGGCAGGTCTCCTGTTTTCGGTGTCTAAACTCCGGGTCCTTGTGCCACAAGGCAAGGTGGCTAATCAGCTCATTACCTGTTGTGGTCGGTTATACCGTTGTAATTAATGCTTTGTTGTTACAATCCGTCTATCCACTAACCACTGCCGAATTAATGGAATAACTGTGCAAGCATACTTACGGGTAAATGAACAAGCAAGTAGCTAGCAAGTATCAAACGTAGTTCTAGGGCCCTCAGCCGTTGGTTGTTGAGCGAGTCAGGCAAATAATTACTTATATAGTTCAGACAGCTCTAACTTCATATTGGGTTAAATAATGGAATTTTTAACTTCATTTTTTCCTACACATACTTAAAATGCCACAGGCGCTTGGACACTTTTAAACGCACTCACAGATACCTTTTCTTATTTACATAGTTTTACACAAAAATGTATTTTCTTAATTGAAGGCAGTTTGGGATAAAGGAGCTGTCTCTGGGTGACGAGATCCTCATGTGATTCAAGAATCATATATTCTCAATCCCGTACTAGGAGAACCTATGCATGATATCAGGCTTCCACCAGGGCGTGAGATCTTCGCTCTTCTGGGATATCAAGCAACGTGGATTGGTACTTAGTTGCCTATGTTTCGGAACAACTTATCGGTTCAATTTTCAAGGGTCAAACAGTCAAGGCTGCTTTACTCTTGGAGGTTGAACCGATAGGTCGTCCCGAAACATCGTTAACTACTAGTCTATTCTGCGCAACATCCCAGAAGAACGAGAACCTCGTCTAGAAGAATCTACTTGCCCTGCTTCCATGTTGCACTCTGGAAAATAAACATTATTTTTTAATCAATTAATAATATATAAACTCGTAATAGTACGCCTTTCGCCATGTAGCACGCAACATTTTGAGCGGTCGGAGTTTAGTCCACTTGGCACACAGATATTTCAGCTGACACATTTCACATTAATCGCGATATCAAGGTTGCAATGTGTCCGTACCTGGCGTCTGTTCATTTTCTTCATCAGAGCACTGCATGACAAGTTTCAAACCTACTGTACAATCCCATTCACAATCTTGTTAAATACTCAACTAGGTGTAAATCATGATGGAATAAAACTGATATCGGAACAAGACGTTAGAATAGGCCTAAAAATTCCAAATTTTGTTTCGTATGAATGTGCAACTCGGCCCCTAACGTTAAGAAAACTAAGAATTACGCTACCGGCTCATAATGTTCGAGAATAGGTTGGTGAGGGAGACACTTGGGCCTAAGAAGGATGAAGTAATAGAAAGATGTAGTAAACTGAGTTAGATACTTACTCCTAAGAACGATGAAGACAAGGAATATGAAGCTGAGGGACGTTCTTGGGCCTAACAGCGAGGAAGTAATGGAAGGTTGCAGCAAATAGCATAGGATGGAGTTGTGTGGTTTGTAATCTCCGCAAAAATCATTCAGGTGATCAAATCAAGATGGCGGAGAGGGGACAGGTCGTGTTGCATGTGTTGGGGAGAGGTGGGGACAGGTTTCGGTGGGGAAATTCGGCGGAAGGAGAGCACTTTAAAGAACTAGGCACAGCGTGGAAGAAAATAAGCTCGGCCCTTGATTTACGCCCTAGTTGTGTTCCTGAAAACGTGGTCATAAATCAAAGATACGTAAATTATAAATGATACATCCATCATAAATAAGGGGTTTGCGTAATACTCGTAGATTGCAGTTAGCCAATGGGCGCAAACCGAAAATGAGAGAGAGCAAATTCAGAAGTGCTGTAAATTGGCAGAGAGCAGAAAATCTAGAAGGTCTAAAAGAAACGGGCTTATAATGGCTGCTTTTATCGCTAGATAGGAAATATACGCATTACATATCATTGTAGTGCGTTCGTATTTTCGATCTCCTTACCGCACATATTTTTCGAGGATTTTTGTCTAAATAAATTTTGCAGCGAATCGAGAGTGGCATCGCAACAATAAGTTTTCTATTGTATCGTTGAGTCAAATACTTGTGTCGTTGTTCACAATACATGCTCTTCCTCGTTTACTTAGGTTTGCGTGTAAATTGCCTGATATATGTGTCCAGTTTTAACCAAACTTGATATTGGCCGACAGATTTTAGGAGAAGTCTCCAACGTAAAATTTCATGAAAATCCATACAGTGGGATCTAGGTTGATCAATGTCGGCAGACAGAATGACAAGCCGATATGATAATGCTAACAGTAGCTTTTTGCAACTTTGCTTAAGAGCAATAAACTGATCTTAAAATGTCTGGCTAGGACGACGTGGGTAAGTACAAAAAGTGGTTCGTTGTGAAAATGGTAAAGAAACTTCGGTCTTCATAAAATACGGGGAAATTTTCGCGTAGCTGAGGCAGTATTAGCTTAACACGAAGAACTCTGCTGCATGGAGATAGGATCCTTCGATTTAACGCAATGTGTTTGCTAATAAAGTACCAAATTTCGAAAATACGACTTGCCTCCATCATCACGGAAAAAGAACGGCTTTGCTGTCCCTTATGAGCGGTAAAAGGAGGCGGCATACTGTTCCTTGAAGTTGGCACCGATCTTAACAATCACTCTGTTTCTTATCCCAGAAAAGGTAATATTCATACTTACTTTCTTTAAGACTTCACATTTCACACCCGTCGAACTCTTTTTCGTATAATTTTTAATATCGAGTCGTGATATTTGGTTCTCACAACCTGTGTAATCGATATATATAATATATATATAATTGAATATGATGTATATAATTGAATAGGATATAAAACAGCGACTTAAGCTAGTACCATGACAAAAAATTTTCCTTAGTTCTGTGATATTCACCTGGTTAATCATGTAGTTGTCGTCAGTTTAGAAGATCCCCTAAGGTGACATCACCCAAAGAAGCATCAAATTCAAAGCCATATATATTTACATTTGTGAAAAACAAATTTAAACTTGTGACACTGATATGCCTGGAAGATATTCTGGATTGCGGATAAGTGTATCGAGAAAAGGTTTGGCTTGCTCTTTGTTGGAAGCGCGGTTGAGTACTCGTATCGACTGACGAGATTGAGTGGTTCACGGGGAAAGGAACAGAACGGGTTAGGAGAGTCTTCATCAGTCTTCACCTGAAAAAAACGATCGTCTGTACCTGATCGCTTCCTTAGCACCCACTTTATGCAGCGCTCCTTCTATTGTGTAGATTAATGGTACGATGGCACATAATCTGATCTTTAAAAAAAAAGAACTTAATTTTTTTTTGTAAGGTTTTCCTTAGTGAACACTTACAGATTATTCAGGGGGCTGCATTTTATTAACCTCAAAATGAGAAAGCGCTGGAAAGGCAAACGACAGGCTGTATATTTTTAATTTCCCCCTGATAAAGATTATGGCTTTTCTAGTCCTCTCTCTTCTTCTACATTACAATTAAAACACGAATGGGTAAAATCAAGATAAGCAAAAAATTGGAATTAAATTCTTTTTCCAGCATAGTGGATTATGTAGTTTACCCTGCTTTAAGAATAAAGCAAACTACATCTTAATCGCGGAGTGTTCTTATGTGTATGGTGTGTTTATTCGTAAGTACATACATACATACATACACACACATAAATACATGCATATACATACGCACACGTACTTACATACATACACACTTACATACATACACGCACACTCATACATGCATACGTATACATACATATATACGTACATATGTACATAACATTACATAATATTACGTTACATAACACTAATATTACATAACGCTAAGTAACATTACATTACATTATATTAGGCCTACATTATATAGGGCAACACAAGCACCTGCATATTGCTAGATTCTCTTTACCTTCATCAACACTGTTATTTTGTTTTTACCTTTCCGAAACATATATTTTGTTATTATCCAGTCATTTGTGTGTAATGAATGAGAAACCCCGTTAAAATGTGTTTAAAGGAGGTATATGATCCGTGATTTGTATTCAAGACCTTTCAAATAAAATGCACTCCACTACCCACTAGACAGAGATGTCGCGTGCCCATTCTATCCATGTTATTCTTGAACTCTTTACATTTTTCATGTCTCCGTCCAACTTTAATTTTGAGTGGGTTGTGGTGTAGTCTAATGAGGGTTTTATATAAGTGCTATAAACTTGAGTTCTAAAGGAATGTGTCACTGTTATGTGAACAACAGCCAGCTGCTCAACTAACACCCTGTACCCTGTAATAAATACGAGTACTTGATTTAAAGTGCTGTATTCATAAAAGTATTGCATTCATCAATATTAAATCCGCTTCATTCATACATGTTACTCAATGCCCAGCTTATTTGCGTCCTCGTAGTTTTTCTTGTTGCAGCCTCCCTGATAATGCCCCATTTGTAATTCTTTGGAGACTGAAGGGCATCTTAGCAGCGAACAAATATTCATTTCATATCTCACAAAAATGGTCTGCTTCTCAGTTAGTAAAATATTATATATTTATTCAGATAAACATATTCTATACATAAATCCACTGTCTGAACAGAAGGTAGAAATTTTTAATGTTGTAGCGGCTGAGAATAAAGTAGTTACTCCGTTCAAAAGAATTAATAGTTCGTTGTTCTGCACGTAATGGTTTTCCCTCTGTCATAATTTCTTTGTTTTTATTTATCCTCACCCAGGATCCTTGTATTCTTCCACTTATCATTTTCATTCTCCCCATCCAACCACGTCTTTTCCTACTTAGTCCCCACCACGTAGTTAGGCCGGTTTGCTTTTATTCTCCGTATTTTTTATGCCCCTGCAATTCTCAGAACTACTGTACTAGACACAGCACACCACCGGACAAATAGTCAGACCGACGTATGCAGGAAGTAATAAAATCTGACGAAGAGCGTCGCTTCACATGTAACACTTGTTTTACGCCCTAGCCGTGTTTCCTATAAAGTGGGAGTGAATCATGGAGTAAATAAAAAAGATATTCCCATAAGCAACATTAGAATAGGTAGGGGTTACGTGCAAACTTGCGAATGACTACCTCTACATATAAAATGTATGTACGTTTATTTACTTCATTATTTTAGTGTTACTGTTATTAATTTAAAAATAATTAATATTTATCTTCGGCCTACATGCTATAAGAAGTAAACGGAAAAAAATTGCTTGTACTTGACACGGACGGTACATATTCTATAAATTTAACATTCTCAAATTAATTTACTGTGCATACTTTCGTTACCTGATCAAATATGGAGTAATTTCTGAGGGTAAATCTCCCAACAGTGTTAAGATTTTCACATTACAAAAGAAAATCTTAAGAATGATGGACGATGCGCAACACAGAACTTCACGAAAAATTCTATTTAAACAATTAGATTTTCTACTTGTTCCATGCTAGTATAAATGGGTAATTAATAAACTTCATTATCAATGATCAGGATTTTTTTTTAATTCTTCTGAACACAACATTAATACAAGAAATAAACACCATCCTCATAGACCAAATGCCAACCTATCTTGTTTCAAAAAACACACACGCATTTTATGCTGGCATCAAAATTTTCAGTTGTTTACCACCTAGTATGACAATACTCAAGAGCGATAAAGTAAAATTTAAGCAGCCTAAAGGAAATACTTGTTTCCCATTTACTCTGCAGACGAACTGTTAATGTGTAAAGATGATATATAATACTATTTTGTAAAATGTTTATAGTATTTTACACTAAAAATTGTGGATATTTGTGTATTTGTGACTCATTCCACATCCTTCTGTCTTTTTGACACACTTATGGATCCATGGAATGTACCTATATGTGTACGAATACATGTATATGTATGTATGTCGCGGATGGCTAGATTCAATCTCACAGCGTTTAAAAATCATTCACTTTACTACCATCGTTAATATTCTTGTTGCGGTTAGGTTATGTTTCCGATCGAGCCAATTAATTGTACGTACGAAGGATGATGGTTGCTTTAGGGGTTTATTATTCGTCGTCTTCACAGTTTGTTCCAGCCTAGTTCGTTTTTACTAGGCTTGTCACGGATGTTCGATTTTCCGTATCCCCACTGTCACAGATTTTCTGTTACGGATAATCACGTTCACTTGCACAGGTTTTTCTACACAGTCATTTTATTACCCACAGAACATACTTATTTTTTCCCCTTTGGCGTTGCGGCCCAACGTGGTCCAAGGCCTCCTCGTTTTTGAGGTTTCTAGATCATAAAAAAAAGAACGCACCACAGTCGGTAGGGCTCCTCTGGACGAATGATCAGCCCGGACTAACTGAAAACACACAATACTCACAACAAAGATCCATGCCCCATGCGGGGTTGGAACCCACGACCTTAGCAAGCGAGCGGCCGCAGACCTGCGCCTTAAACGGCGCGACCACTGGGGCTGGTGAACATACATATTACTACCGTTAAAATTATTGCTGCGATTTTTCGCCATAGTATCAGGGTTCTTTTCCTTTTTTGGTTCCTCGACTAGGTGTGTCATCGAGGCGTTTGTAGGTAGAAATAGAAACTTAAATATGTACAAATAAACAACATCGTCCGTAGTAAAGAGGAAGAGTATGGTGACGTAATTTGCAATGAGTGTGCTGCCTGCAAGTTTTGTTCTGCGCCGTGAGATTCGTACTATTCCGGCAGCGTCCAATTGCGCAGTCAGCCAAAGGGCGTTCAACCGAAAATGTGGCAGAGCAAATTAAGAAGTAGTGTTGATTGCAAGGGGCGTTGAAGCAAAAAGTGTAAAACCAAGGGGCAAAAAACAAGGACTGCGTGTATTCAAGGCCGAAGAACTGACATCAGTGGAACAGCACTCTGAATATTGGACTTGTTCCATCTAAATAAACTACAGTTTTTACTTCGTCGTGTAAGCCGCTGTTTCATTCTTTACAGGTGTTTCACAAATGCCACCTCACATCCAAGGTCCTGTGTTTCTCCAGGAACCTCCATCATTGCTAGAATTCTCCAACTCGACAGGTGCAATGCTCAGCTGTTCAGCTCATGGCAGTCCACCACCAGAGATAAGCTGGGTGGATCCGTCGGACAAGGAGCTATCCCACATTCCTCGTCTGAGGTGAGTAACCTGATCATTGGATAAAGGCTTGACATTAATAGGATTGGTCTACTTATGCGGATTGAGCTGAACCAAGTCTGTATTACGACCTTCCGTGACATATTAAGTCTAGCGATATGGAACATAGAGACCCATTCATAATGTTCCTGTGTTAAATCAGTTTGGTAACTGACACTGAAAGTGGACAGTGCTGGATTTGTATGGCGGTTAGCTCATGAGTAAGCGGTTTTGCGACCTTGACATTGGTGTCCGTGAGAGCTATGAATTGTGTATTCATTGTGGCTGTCACCAGTTTGAAATATTTCAAAGAACGTACATTGATTTGGAATTAAACTGTAATCCTACTTTCGCGTCGTTCTATATGTTAGGTTTTATATTGGTGAATGATGCTTTTACAATATGCTGAAATTTGAGTACCTGATGATGTTAGGCTTTATATTGGTGAATGATGCTTTTACAATATGCTGAAATTTGAGTACCTGATGGACTATAATTTATAAATAAGTCACTACTATTACTGTTACTACTGCTGCTACTACTATTTCTACCACCACCACCACCACGACAACAACAACAACAACAACAACAACTACTACTACTACTACTACTACTTTAAAGCAGAATACTCCTGGCATATTAAAAATGAGGGGCGATCTCTCTCTCTCTCTTTTTTGAGACAGCAAGCTTACCTTTTGTCCCTGTTTGTGCACTGAAATGCGTCATTTTACTTGTAGCTTAATGTTCTTCTTTCATTCCCTTCTCTTGTCTGATTGGTGTGTGATCGTGATTTCGCAGTGCATAAGTAAACGTGCGTCAACCACCGCCTTTTTGGTTGGAAAAAAATGTAAATTGATGAAGCAGTGGTTTTGGAACAGTACTACTGCCTTTAGTATAAAAGTCTTCAACGGCAATTGTGTTCGAAAGATAATTGTTATAGACAAGCAGTTGCGACCTTAGTACAGTTTATTTTGAAAACATACGGAGAAGAGATGTTTTGCTAATAGGAATGTATGTGTTTACATGCACATGTAGTGTGTATTCACAGTTTATTGTAGGAGGAACATGCCGTACTTGCAACAAACGTTTCTTGGGTTATCACATGTCGATATAACCAAAGATACATGTTATGCAGCCACAGGTGAACAGTTATGGAGTTCATGACGCGAGAACATTTTATTTTCTCGCGATTCTGCTTAACAACATGCGTTATCCGTACACTGGGCACGGCCGTCCTTGAAACCACAGCCAAGTTAAGTCACACAC
>Ga0209628_10003990_pt1 | contig 10525 bp, 5 predicted proteins | sample TergutCu122P4_FD_187285 | JGI IMG/M metagenome (GOLD analysis project Ga0209628, IMG submission 187285) | Cubitermes ugandensis P4 segment gut microbial communities from Kakamega Forest, Kenya - Cu122 P4 (SPAdes) (version 2) | ecosystem: Host-associated > Arthropoda: Insects > Digestive system >... | reverse complement strand
ACATTGTGCAGCAAATAGAAAGAGACTGTTTCAGCGTTGCCAAACGTAGGTCCATATATATATACGACGTTAGCATTTCTGGCTTTACTAGGAGCTCCATATATATACGAAATTAGTAGCCTAAGGGCTAATATTATTAAATGGCAAGTGAAATTTAATCCGGTAGCCTAAGGGTTAATTCCCGTGAGGCACCAGCTAGGGAATTCAGACACACTAGTGAATGCTTCAGCCGGGACTTTTTCCCCGCCTTAGAACTACTTTGCTTCCCGAATTTCCCATTAGACACTAGCAAAACAGATGGCAGGTGCAGGCCACGTTACTGTCGCATTAGTAGGGTCAAGGAGAGCCATATGATGGGACTGTATTCATGATAAATGAATGAAAATAACACATTCTTTTTTGTTACTTCCACGACTACTTTTGTGAGCAAGTTTCTTACATTTTTTTCTTGCAGTGCATTGCCTGGCTTCTTTACATACAGATAGAAACGTTCGTGACTATTGATATTAAATTATGAAATGCTGAAACGATGGTTACCAAGATCGTCGTATGGGAGATATCGTTAATAACGAGGCAGGATGAGCTGGTCATATAGCTCGGAGATTCAGTTGGCGGTCGGAGGAGGAAGATAATATTAAGAAGATAAGCAACTTCTGGGTTGCGACGTTTAGTATTGTAGTAGATACACCGACGTTTCGGAGAAATCTACTTTTCCGTCATCAGGGTTGATGAATGGCCATCGACTCGTCAAATTTTATGTCACAGACAGTCGGCTGCTCTGAAACGTCAGTAAATACCGACCAAACTGCATGGCGTCAAATTGTAGGAGACGGTTCCCCCATTGTCAGTGCCGTAAAAATCTCATTTTTTACAACAGAAAGTGAGATATTGTTAGAAGACACTTTGTCAGGATTTTAAGAAATTTGAATCTGGCTGAGAATTCTGTTACCAGGGATTTAGTTTGATTTTGTTGGCCGGTCTGTGTGATTGCAGATGAAGCTCCGGCTGCAATTCATGAAGTTACGGAGCTTCTCTGCATTATAGCACACAGCCAAAAACCTGTACAGTATCAGCTGCTCTTTGAATCCAAAAAGATTGCACTTGTTTCACATCTGCTAACGTGCGTACTTTTGAACGATTAACAGAACTGTACAGAGGAATGATGGTTACCTTAAGCACCTTATAATTTCGTTCAGTTTCTTCGCACAACAAGGCTGAGCGCCTCAGAACGGTGAACATAAATTAATTACAATGTCTGCTTATGGATATGGGATTTTCTGTCACTTTCCAATATAGGAATACAGCAACACTAGGCTAAATTATTATTAACTGTAGATGTTCGAGAATAGGGTGCTGAGAAATATATTTTGGTCTAAGCGAGACGAGGTAAGAGGAGGTTGGAGGAAACTTCGTAATGAGGGTTTTAATGATCTGTACACTTCGCCAAATATTCGAGTGATTAAATCAAGAAGAATGTGATGGGCGGGGCATGTGGCACTATAGAGGTAAAGAGAGGTATATATAGGGTTTTGGTGAATAAGCCTGAATGTACGAGACCTATAAAACCCTAGGTTGGGGCGAGAGGATAATATAAGAATAGATCTTCAAGAAGTGCGATGGGGAGTGGATTTATGTGGCTCAAACTAGTCAAATTTGTGGGATTTTGTGAAGAGGGTAATGAACCTTTAGGTTCCCTAAAATGCGGAGGATTTTTTAACAAGCCGAGAAACATTTAGATTCTCAAGAAGGTCTCTCCTGCATGGAGTTAATTATTCAGTTGGTTGGTTGGTTAATTAGTTAGTTAGTTAATGGAACAAATTATGGCATGATCTGTCTGGTTTGTTACCTCGTATATGTGTGCTTACATTCAGGTGCTAACTCGGATATTTTACATTACTTAACCCCCTGCTGTTCCGTTTATTCAGGACTGATTTTTAATACCATAGGATTTAAAGCGTGTGTGTAAGTGTTTAATTTGCATAACAAGAAAGAGTCATTATATGAAAATGTACAGTTGAACAAGCGTTGTTAAATAACAAATAATTCTACTTTAGCTCTAAAGAGGAATATGTTGCATCAACTGGACGATGTCCAGTTTCGGTTCGACTGAAGGAAAGACAAATATTTGCATGTTATTCCAAAACGCGTATTAAAAACTGCGAATGCTGGTTCGCCTAGTCATTAAGTAGAATTAGAACGCAAAGCATGTAATTATTAAACAGCACCCTCAGTCAAATAAACAAGTTTACATTTCTGGTCTGGACGCACCACGTGTATTTTGTGGGGAGCATAAGAGATTTATATTCAAACAGCAAGTTAATGTTTGTTTAAGCTTTCATAGGCCGCCAGTACCATGGTGTAACGTACACGTCTGGTTTTAATTGGATTTCAAATCAAACCAGCCAGAGTGAGGGATGTCCGAATTTTTTTATGTCCCCAATAAATTGCGAGGTGTGTTGAATGAGTTTTCCCACCCCTTTCAACTGCCGGAACGTTGCAAGAGCTGCTGAAGCGTATTAAAATTGACGGATCCGGACAAACTCTTTGTTCCAAACTAAATTTCAAATTCTCTTTGATCTACAGAATACCAATAAATGGCCTTTGTCTATGTGGATGGGGACTGGATTCGAACGCGAGCTGGCAGTAAGGGAGTATGGCAGGGTGGGAGCGATTTCTACATTTGTGTTGTCTTCCTAGGAAGGGAGAGGAATTCCGGCAATTCGCCGCCGACATATTGGACGGTCACTCAAACTATTCACGTGACCAGTTCGGAGCAGAACATCCATACAGTGGGACAGGTTGCAATGGACCACAGCGCAGGGGTGGGGGGTGGGAGACGGGGGCGAGATGCTCAGCTCCGAGTCCTGTATTGACTGCCAACACTTTCGAGTGATTGATCACTAAGGCTTGAGCTGTCTAGCCTAGGGTGAGCAGGTTTCGAACCCCTAAGAGACATATATGCTGAAGAGAATGCTTTGACGTAGGACAGAGAGGAAGTAAAGGTAAAATTAAACTAACCCACCTGATTCGACACCGCCCCGTCAAGGCGCATGGAGAACGGTTTCTGAATATACGAACTGGTATTCTTATTGTGGCTAAAGTAGAGTTGTGCTTATTAAGATGCAATAGAACAAGTACTCAGAAAATAGAATTATTGGTAACATAGAAACGTCAAGATTAGAAGAATTAATTAAGCTAACGTAAGAAGACATCAGACGGTGAAAGTCTGAAGGTCGAAGTGACGAAATAAGAGAAAAGAAATTTTTAGATATAAACCTAATAAAATTATATTGGAAATTAAAAATCATTTTAGAAGCCAACGAAGAGACTGTGTGTTTTTAAGAAAGGGCGTAAGGATAAGTGTAAGAGCTACTGCAGAATGAGAAGTCCTATATAAGAGATTACTTATGAATAATTTATGATTAAGTCACATAAGAAAAGTATGAGGCACGTTGGGATCTTTACACATGGTTATACCATTTAATCCACTGGGGTCGCAGTTTCTGTTGTTGTTCACAGTAATGTTAACTTATCACTGCTATTAGATTACGGTTGTATACTTATTCTAAAAACTCACAGTTTTATGTTTCTATTGATTTCGCTTTTGTTAAATTCGTCTGTCACATATAAACCTAAATTTCAGCCCTAAAAATATGCGTAGTAATTTCTGACTGCTATACAATATTTGGTACGCACTTCATACGTAGAGGTGTTATAAACAATAGATATTGAATGTTATGTTTTTACCTTTTCATTTCTCTCGATTGTGTTTTACGTAAATCATAAAAAATAATCCATAAATGCGCGGGAATGTGATCCTACCTCACGAAGTCTGCGTTATCGATTATTAGGTCACAGCAGCACAAATTTCAATCTGCGGTAAGCGGAGCCATATTGTTATGTAAATCTAATAACGTATGCAGGCTTAGTTTATATAGTCTTTGTTTTTATCTTCCAGCATGCAAATCTTTCTTTGCGTCATGCGGTGTGTGATCACCTACTGCATGTCTGGAGGTGACGAATTTTTGATAATTTTCTCGTTAAGAGGCACAGTTGTTGGAAAAATGTTTTTGACGTGCAAAGTGTGTTGTGATTTTGTCCTATAACTTTTATTTTAAAAGTTACTCCTTGCAGAAAGAATTCAGCAAATTATTATCATAAACGTACTTAAGTCTTCATGTGAAGTACCTGATATTTTTGCCCGATTTTAGCCAAAATTTAACATTCTCGACAGAGGTGAATACAAGTGTCCAATATAAATATTAACGAAAATTGTTCCAGTGTGAGCCCAATCTTCCCATGCGGACAGACTGACGGAAGGGCATAGAGTCAGACATGACAGTCTTCTGGGCCCTTTTTGTAACTCTGCAAATGCAACTGAAAAGTAGTTTAAAATGTAGCTACTGTCAGAAGAACGATCAGGTTTCAGGTACACACTCATGTTGAGACAATATATTCATTTTTAATAATACGCAAGGTTTGAGATTCTAGTTGAGGTGATGGTGAAGATTCAAGTCTTGTCGGGAATGACGCCGTGTTGATTGGTGAGCAGTGACGGGACGTCATATCCCAGAAGATTTGAATTTTTATTAATAAATTTATTGAAAAGTAAGTGTCATTTAATTGCTCGTAAAAAATAGTTATGTTGTTTTACTAGTGATATCAGACCATTTGACAATAGAAAAGGATGTATATTATGACTGACTTCAACTAAAGTGGCTAACAAGATCGATCTGTTTGGTACAGAACTTTAAAATCATGTTTACGCAATCTATAATATTTATTCAAACGAAAATGGCACCAAAACTAAGAGAACTGAAACACAGACTTCATCCGCGTAATGTTTAAAAACAATATCTTGTTTCTCTTTAAACACCTTACGCATGCATCACGAATGTAAGCCGGTGGTTGGTGTGTGGTTTCATCATTGTTATTTCTTCTGAAAACGACATAATAACTCGTATACATAGTCTGTGAGCAAAATACAGGGTTTTATTAATGTGGTTCAGTTGATGCATTACGGTATGGAATGGATAAAGAAGATTATGAAGTTAGGTGAAGGATCTGGATAACAAAACATATTCCTAGTTGAATTTCAACTGGCTGTTCCGCTGTATGTAATAACAAAAGTGACGGGTATATTGTTAATCAATGTATCCGAATGAATTTATTAATTATTGACATTTACTGTACCGACAATAAATCGACTATATATTAATTACCAACTTGATGCACTGATTATTATTTATTCATAAAATAATATGTTTCGAGCCTCAAGTGCTCATCTTCAGGAGGATACAGTTGTGCACATGCAGCGTATGATACTGTCACTCTGTAAACAGGTGAGTGGTCGAGTATTACTAAAACATGATTTGCTTGATATTGCAATCTAAAAATCTAAACATATTTACGTGTTATTACGATCTAAAATATTTAATATGTGTGTGTGCCGTACACGGCACTTGAGGCTCGAAACATGTAGAGGAGAATATTATTTTATGAATAAATAATAATCTGTGCATCAAGTTAATAATTAATATATAGACAATTCGTGATGCACGGTCAGAAAAACATTAAGCGACAATAAATCGTAGCTGTGAGGAATTCGAATGGGGTGCAATCAAGATCCGGTTTTAATGATTGTAATAGCACCTTCACCACATGAGCGAGAGTATATGCTTTCGTGTTGGGTTTCGTTATTTGTAATGCTGGTTAACGTCTTTCTTATATATATATATATATATATATATATATATATATATATATATATGTCTACCCACCGCAATTAGTCAAGTTTCTTCTAAAAAAAATCTGAGGTACAGAATCTTTCAGTGACTTAGATTCAAACTCGATTTACCTTCACAGTTTGTTGTTATTGTATTATTGACTAATTGAACACGCTTCCGTCAATATACCATATATTACCGAAAGACTCGGATTCGATGCCGGGCCATACCATATGACATATGTGGTGGTCAAAATGGCAGTTGGACAGGATTTCCTCCACGTACTTTGGCTTTTCCTTTTCATCATTATCATCATCATCATCATCATCATCATCATCATCATTGCAACAATGTTCAATACCAGTGGAGGCTCGTGGGACTTGTGGTAGGAATGGAGTTATGATTATTTTGTGATTAATGAGAAGACCTAATAGAGCGTTTGTTGTAGCACAGCCATTCAGCCGTGTATGATTAGCATATATAGCACGGGTAAATTTTCTCAAGTAGATTTGTATCCCGCATTTTGACGATTGAGAAATAACTAAACCGGTTGTTGCAAGACCTGAATTTTTAATCCCAGTCTTCTCGGCGAGAATTAGCTGCTAACAAGACATGCAATGTGCACATGAACGTAACAATGAGGCGCGTTCGTGCAACCATTGTTGCAGTGGAAAAGTAATAAGTATTACATGTTCTCAGTGTATATTTGTAGCCTTAGGTGTCCAGCATGCAATGCGCATGCGCCATATTGCCATTGGTGGCATGTCCGGCTCTACCATACTTTTCCTCATTATTTCATACACTGCACGACCTTCGGAAAAAGTTATGGAACACAAAATGTGTGTTTTGATTTTCTCTACAACGTTTGTCTGAAAAGTTTCTCATTCTACGAATCATGGAGCGAGATATGATTAAAAACGTGCACAAGTCTTCATGCAAAGTACCCGTTATTCTTGTCATATTTTGATGAAACTTTAACTTTCTCTACAGATTTTCGAAAAATAATCAAACATCAAATTTCATGAAAACCCATCCAGTGGGAGCCGAATTCTTCTATGCGGACAGACGGAGAAAGAGAAGGGCAAACGGACAGACATGACGAAGGTAATTGCCGTTATCTTTCCACTACTCAGCTTAGGTAAACTGACCTAACGTTCAGCGTCTAAGCAATGCATAGCCCGCTTTCCGTTGTGCTTAGAATGCGTCGCAAGTATTTGAATTTAAAATTATTTCATTTATGTTCTTTTAAAGAATTGCGTTACCACTTAACGAAAACTTTTATTTAGATATTAGTTAGTTGTTTTTTTTTTTCAAAATTTCTGGGAGGGCTGCAGCTGCAGCCCTTAAGGACGAGCTGCTCTTTTTCCATTCTCATTCATTTATCTGTCACCCACGCTATGTAATCTCAGAAACTGATATTGTCGTTAAATAACGCACTTAAAAACCCCCATTTCTTAGTTGTTTCCATATGACATCACAAAATTACGAAAAGTGACTATTATCTTCATCGTATCTGTCTGTCTTCATGGAACAACTCGTTTTCCACGAGACGGATTTCCATGAAATTTGATATTTGAAGATTTTTCAAACATTTGTCCAGAAGATTCAAGTTTCATTAAAATCTGACAAGAATAATGGGTAATTTACATGAAGACTTAAGTGAATGTATGATAATATCATGCTGACTTCTTGTTAGTATTAGAAATGTTTCACACAGAATTTGTAGAGAAAACCAGAACACTCATTAAATCCTAGTAAACTTTTTTTTTTTCGAAAATTGTCTCGTTTGTAAGCTCATGTGAAAAAATATTAGAGACAGACAAGCCACAGATGACAATATAATACAGTCCAGAACAGCTGCGATCTGCGTGTCGGGTAACTAAGGCAAGAATATAGACACACCCTCATAACATTTAATATTTTTTACTGTTAACTGCAAGACAAAACATTTTGTAGCTAGGCAACTGTGCAAAGGAAACTAATTGTTGAATTTCCATGACAACACCGAACACTTTTATATTGTTCACAGGTACATATACGCCAACAACAATAAAAATGGAAAGTATTGCTGCGTTTTCATGGTAACATAGCTTACACGAAAGCGCCGCAATGTGATGTGGTACGACCATTGTCTTTTTTTAATTGACATGCTTTGAAGCAGCTGGTTCTTTCTCAAGAGTTTCGTATTTAGACGATTATTGATTATTTACGGCATGAGGTACACGATAACTGATATTTTTAAAACGAACAAATTTTATATAGCTTGAATTTGCATATTTCAATAATGCCGATCATTAGTGTATACACCCATATGCTGTAAATCAACAGCAGTCGTCTAAATGCGGTACCGTTGAGAATGAGCCATCTGGTTTGAAACATGTTGGGTACAATAAAATGAGTACCAGCTAAAAAGAAGTGTCACATGAGAGAATTTTGTGATCAGTTACCATCATTCCCCGCATCTGAAAGAGAAAAAAATCTTAGGATTCGGCACATTAACTATAGAGGAAAAATTACAAAGATAAAATAATTTAACCTACAAATTCTGATCTTTCTGAAGCCACACATTTACCAGAGGGAGTTGCAGAACTTGTTGTATTGCCATATTTATACCGCTAGTAATTCTTACAGCTAATGCGAATTAGACACGCCATGCACTGAGCTAACTCGCTCGTGTACCGCAGATATAAAACCTAATATAAATTAAAATAACACAACAAAGGATCCAACACAATTTCCCCTTCCTCCAGACCCATCTCTTTCTTGCACTTAAAGCTTTTCCTTTGAACAAAATTAATATCGAGTAAAACTTCAAACAAGGCCCTTAAATATGGAGGACATTGTAAACCACAGAGGGATGAGCAGATAAAAGGGAGAAGAAGAAGACTTTAGAAAGTGAAAATGGCATGAATCACGACGTGCACGTGAGCCAATAGCATCAATGACCCCATTTGCTTTACGCAGGCGGGAGGGATGGATTAAGCTTATCATTGCATCCACTCGCTTCCTCTTGCCATTCAAACCTTACCCTTTCTTTGCACGAACTCATCCGTTATGATTCTGGTACCGTGTCAGTACCGGCTGCTGCATGCATACTGCCGTCGCACTTAACTTGAGACGACTGATCATTGCTATGATGTTAGGGATTCTTATCAACTAGCCGTCTATCATTTATCATATAACAAGACAGTAAAGCTTTAATTCAATATTGGGGGTGCATATGCTCGAAATTAATTCCTTACGAATTTGTAGACTTATACATCGTGGGTATTTATGTTCTTATATTACGAAGATGAGCTCATCACACGTGTCTGTCGCGAAATAACAACTGGATTCATTCCGTCTGAATTTCCGACTAGTGTTTATTTTCCTTCTCCTCGACTTGATCACTTCAGAAATGTCTGATAAAAGGTAAAAGTTCGTTTGTACGTTCTTAAGCAACACAATATAAAGAAGTGATGGGGGTGAAAAATTCAGCTGCTCGCATTCTTAACCTCTGCAACAGATGGGGGTGAATGGTAAGCTTGACAGAATCTCCTCTGTATCCCTGAGGAAAATCCCCCCCCCTTCCAACCCACATTCCTCTAACCATTACTCTTTGAGTAGGAAACTGATTAGACCCCTGTAGAGAAGATAAAACTGCTGCCCTGGCGGCAATCAAATGCCATTCGCAATGCAGCAGAATTTTGTGGACGACACAAATGAAGGAGATCCTCGTTATGTAGTTTTATCAGTCAAATATTTCGTACAAATCCACGCTACAATATTCGTAGGACAAAAGAATGTATTTGTAACTTGTGACTGATGCAGTGTTGGAATGAATACAAATCAGTTAATTAAATGTTTGGTCAACCTTTACAAGTTTATCCGCTAATTCGCATTTTGTAGGTTAATATAACCATCGTTTATTCTGTCTTTATGTTTCTTGTCTATGGACCTACAAGCCAGTGCAGCCCTGGTACTTCCATTGTCCATTTTCCTGCATTTAGCTTGTAGACATTTCGTGAGACTGCATGGATGAGAGGACAGCCATCGCATGGCGCGTATATATACAGGACAATACAAACACAGAAAATATTCGGACCTAAATTCTTTGTGTGGAATTCGAGTGGAAGCTTTCGACCGCTCGTCCATCGTGCACACATATCCTGTGCCACGATAAAAACAATAAAGAATATTCCATTTTGCTACACACAGACGGGAATCCTGCATTATGAAATTACTCGGATTGGGTATGCTTGTTTAGTTTCCAGGAGCGTTCGCGTCCCCACGGAACAACTATTTTAAAATTGGTCACTTTTAAGCATAAAGACAGTGTGATTAAAAAGAAATTTGGTACTGAGGAATTCAATTAGAATTTTAACAGGCTTTTCATTGTTAATGTGCATTTGTAACCTCTAACGATTGGTAGACCTACATGCCTTCTGCTTGCATCTCCAGCGTAACTCGCGAACATTGACATTAAACATGCACTTCGTACCAAATACGCTTTCCCGTAAGTCTTACAGTTTTCGGGTTAATGAAAAACGATCAGTACCTGTAAGTAATTTTCCGAACCAGCAGTATACTGAAGTTTTAATCGAACGTACTTTTGCAGCCACGTGACAGATAACAGAACGTCTTTACTGAGCTTAGGAGTATTGAAGTCGGATTTTATTTATCTGTTAGAGTAGGACTTTGAAGCTTACGTGTAGTAAGTAAGGTGTGTATGTGTGTACAATTTGTAAGAGTGTTGGAACTTTAATAGTGGCAACTATTTATTTACAACTGATACAAAATAGATACATGTTTCGAAGTTT
>Ga0209628_10003988_pt1 | contig 10528 bp, 7 predicted proteins | sample TergutCu122P4_FD_187285 | JGI IMG/M metagenome (GOLD analysis project Ga0209628, IMG submission 187285) | Cubitermes ugandensis P4 segment gut microbial communities from Kakamega Forest, Kenya - Cu122 P4 (SPAdes) (version 2) | ecosystem: Host-associated > Arthropoda: Insects > Digestive system >... | reverse complement strand
GAAGCTCATCTCGATGTCGAGCTGGGTGAACTCGGGCTGGCGGTCGGCGCGGAAGTCCTCATCGCGGTAGCAGCGCGCGATCTGGTAGTAGCGCTCCATGCCGGCCACCATGAGCAGTTGTTTGAAGAGCTGGGGGCTTTGCGGGAGGGCGTACCAGGAACCGGGGCTCAGGCGGGCCGGCACCAGGAAGTCACGGGCACCCTCGGGGGTCGACCCTGTCAGCGTGGGCGTTTCGATCTCGACGAAGTCACGCCCGGCAAGCACCTCGCGGGCGGCGCGGTTCACCTTCGAGCGCAGCCGGAGCGCGTTGCCCTGGTCGGGGCGGCGGAGATCCAGGTAGCGGTTGGCGAACCGGGCGTCCTCGCCGACGGTGACGCGCTCGTCGATCGGGAACGGCAGGGGCGCCGAGGGGTTCAGAATGTCGATGGCCGAGACGACGACCTCGATCGTCCCGGTGGGCATGTTCGGGTTGACGGTGTCTTCGGTACGGGCCTCGACGACGCCGGTGACGGCCAGACAGAACTCGTTGCGGAGCCGGTGGGCGCCGAGGGCGTCGACAAGCTCCTCGCGAATGACGCACTGCACCAGCCCCGATGAGTCGCGCAGGTCGATGAACACCACACCCCCGTGGTCGCGGCGCGAGTTGACCCATCCGGCGAGTGTGACGAGTTGTCCGATTGCTTCCCCTGTGAGGTGACCGGCGAGGTGTGTACGAATCATGTCGGGCGTCCTTCCTTGCCCGACGCATAGACAGTACGCGGGCGCTGGATCACTTTACCAGACCCGGCACACCGTCACGGGGTCGTACTGGCCACCGCCGGGGTCAGGTCATCTGCCGGCGGGGCCCACGTACTTGCGTCGGCTTCCGCCTGGTCGCCCGTACGGATGTCCTTCACCTGGCCCTGTACCCCGCCGAACCAAACGTACGGGATCCCGCGGCGGTCGGCGTGGCGGATCTGCTTGCCGTACTTGTCGGCGCTCCAGCTGACCTCGCACGGGATTCCGCGCAACCTCAGCGCCGCGGCCACCTCCTCCGCCCGGCCGCGGGTGTCTTCCGAGTCCACCGCCACGAACACCGCCGACGGTACGCTGCGGGAGGCACCCAGCCGCCCCTGCGCGATCATGGGGGCGAAGACGCGGGTGATGCCGTACGAGATTCCGACGCCCGGGTACGTCCGCTTTCCATCACTCGCCAGGGCGTCGTAGCGACCGCCGGCCGAGATCGTACCCAGCGACTCGTGGCCCACCAGCTCGATCTCGAAGACCGAGCCCGTGTAGTAGTCCAACCCGCGCGCGATCTTGCAGTCGACCAGCACGTTCTCCGGGAACCGGCGGCGCGCCGCGGCCAACAGCTGCCCCAGTTCTGCCAGCCCCTGCTCCATCAGGTCGCCGCCGACCCCGAGCGCCCGTACCTGGTCGGCGAAGTCGTCACCGGCGGTCGATATGGACGCGAAACGCAGGATCAGGTCCGCCTGTTCCCCGCCGATCCCCAGGCCGGAAAGCAACTCCCCCACCGCCGACGGGCCGATCTTGCCCAGCTTGTCGACCACCTGGATCGCGGCCAGCGGGTCTGGGACCCCCAGCCCGTCGTAGAAGCCCTGCATGAGTTTGCGGTTGTTGAGCCGCATGACCACCGGCGGGATGCCCAGCTCGTCGTGCAGGCGCGCGCAGGCCTCAAGCATCACCAGGACAACCTCGATGTCGTGGTGAAACCCCAGCTGGTTTAAACCCACAATGTCGATGTCGGCCTGCCAGAACTCCCGGTACCGCCCCTCCTGCGGCCGTTCCCCCCGCCACGCCGGCTGGATCTGGTAGCGCCGGAACGGGAACTCGAGGTGACCCGCGTGGTCCAGGACGTACCGGGCGAACGGGATAGTCAGATCGAAATGCAGCCCCAGCTCGACCTTGTCGGACTCCTGCGCGTGCAGGCGGCGCACCACGTACACTTCCTTGGTGATCTCGCCTTTGCGCGCCAGATCCGAGACGGGTTCGAGCGCCCGGGTCTGGATGCCGGCGAAACCGTGGAGTTCGAAGACGGTACGCAAGATGTCGATCGCGCGGACCTCCACCATGCGCCCGGCGGGCAGGAATTCGGGAAAACCAGAGACTGTAGCCATCCGATCAGCCTACATTCCAAAGGTCACAAGACGGTAACGATTCGGCCTGTGTGACACAGCCGCGGCTCTCGGGTAGGCGAAGTAAGGCAAGATCCGGCAAGATAGGACCCATGACTGAAACTCCAAGGCCTTCCGACTTCGGCCGCGTTGCTGAAGACGGAACTGTCTATGTCCTGATCAATGACACCGAACGGGCGGTCGGGCAAGTCCCGGACGCCACACCCGAACAGGCGCTCGCATTCTTCGTGCGCCGGGCTGAGGCATTGGAGGTGGAAGTCGACCTGTTGGGTACGCGTATTCGCAACGGGGCCGTCAGTCCTGATGAGGCGCGGCGGCTCATCCAGAACCTGAAGACAACGATTCTTGAGGCCAACGCCGTGGGCGATCTGGCCGGGCTTGTGGCCCGGCTGGAACCGCTGAGCGAGGTCATCGACGCCGCCGCGGAGGCCCGCCGCGAAGAACGGGCCCGCGCCGTCGCGGCCGCCCGGGAACGCAAGGAAGAGATGGTGGCGGTGGCCGAGAAGCTCGCCATCGGCAGCGACTGGAGTTCCGGGGTCCAGAGGTTCCGCGACCTGCTCGAGGAGTGGAAGTCCCTGCCGCGGCTCGACCGGGCCGCCGACGACGAGTTGTGGCACCGGTTCTCAACCGCCCGTACCAACTACACCCGCCGGCGCAAGACCCATTTCGCGGAGCTGAGCGTGCAGCAGGGCAACGCCAAGCAGCTGAAAGAGGAGATCATCGCCGAGGCCGAGGCCATGGAACAGTCCTCCGACTGGGCGTCCACCGCCGCCGCCTTCCGCGAGCTGATGAACCGGTGGAAGGCCGCGGGTGGCGCCGGGCGCCACGTGGACGACGCCCTGTGGACCCGGTTCCGGGCGATCCAGGACGGTTTTTTCAACCGGCGCACGGAGGTCATGAGCGCCCAGGACGAACAGTTCCAGAACAACCTGACCGCCAAATCCCAGCTGCTGGCCAAGGCGGAAGAGGAGATCCTGCCCGTCAAAGACGTGGCGGCGGCCCGGACGGCCTACCGCGAGTTCGTCACCGAGTTCAACGCGCTCGGCCGGGTGCCCGGGGAACACGTCAAGGCGATAGACGCCCGCGTACGGGCATTGGAAACCGCGATAGACGAGGCCGACAAGCGCGAATGGGCGAGGACCGACCCGCAGACCCGGGCGCGCGCCCAGGAGACGGTGAACCTGTTCTCCGCCCAGGTCGCGAAACTTGAAGAGCAGTTGGCGAAGGCCGAGGCCCGCGGCGACAAGTCGCAGATCGCGAAGACCACGGCGTCGATCCAGACGTACCAGATCTGGCTCGAACAAGCCCAGCAGACCCTCGACGACCTCAACGCCTGAGTTACGCGCTGACCCGCCGTACCTCGGTCACCTCTCGCACCGCCCGGACCCGCTTGATGATCTGGTTCAGGAAGCTCGGGTCCGGGATTTCGAAGGACAGGGTCATGTGTGACGTACGGTCCTTGCCCACCTGTACCTGCGCCGACACGATCGACACCTTGTCCTCGGCCAGCGTCGCGGTGATGTCGGCGAGCAGGCCCATGCGGTCCAGGCTCTCGATCGAGATGGTCACCAGGTAGCTGGCCCGCATCTTGGCGGTCCAGGACACCTTGAGGATGCGCTCCGGGGAGTTCATCAGGTCCTGTACGTTGCGGCAGTCCCGCCGGTGGACCGACACCCCCTGGTTGCGCGTCACGAAACCGATGATGTCGTCGCCCGGTACCGGGGTGCAGCAGCGCGCCAGCTTCACGAGTACGTCCGCGTCGCCCTCGACCTCCACGCCCGTCCCGGCCCGCTCCAGTTCCCGGCGCGGGGTGGCGAAGACCGGGCGGTCCTCGAACGACTCCTCCGCCGCCGACTCCTCGCCGCCCTCCAGCGCGATCAACTGGTCGACCACCCGCTGGGCACCCACCTTGTTCTCGCCGATCGCGGCGTAGAGGGCGGGCACGTCCACGTACCTCAGCTTGGACGCGACAGCGGTGAGGTACGGCAGGGTCAGTATCCGCTGCAGCGGCAGGCCCGAGCGCCGCAGCTGCTTGGCCAAGGCGTCCTTGCCCGCCTCGATCGAGAGGTCGCGGCGCTCCTTGGAGAAGAACTGGTTGATCTTCTGCCGCGCCCGGGGCGATTTGACGAACGCCAGCCAGTCACGCGACGGGCCCGCCTCGGCCGAGCGGGTGGTGAGAATCTCGCAGACGTCACCGTCGGACAGCGGCGTGTCGAGCCGTACCAGCTTGCCGTTGATGCGCGCGCCGATGCAGTGGTGCCCGACCTCGGTGTGTACGGAATAGGCGAAGTCGACGGGGGTCGCGCCTGCCGGCAGGAAGTACAGATCCGAGTTCGGCGAGAAGACCATCACCTCCTTGCCCGCGAGGTCGGTGGTCAGGTAGTCGAGGAACACCGACGGGTCGGATTCCTCCGACTGCCACTGGCTGAGGCGCTTCACCCACAGCAGGTCCATGGGGTCCAGCCTTGTGGTGCCGCGCTTGCCGGTCGGGTTCTTCTTGTACTTCCAGTGCGCGGCCACCCCGTACTCCGCGTTGCGGTTCATTTCGCGCGTACGGATCTGGAACTCCACCGGCTTGCCCAGCGGGCCGACCACCGTGGTGTGCAGTGATTGGTACGTCGAGTACTTCGGGTTGACGATGTAGTCCTTGAACCGCCCCGGCAGCGGCTGCCACAGCGCGTGGATCACCATCAGCGAGATGTAGCAGTGGGCCTCGGTTTCGACCAACACCCTGATTCCCAACAAATCGTAAATGTCCGTGAAGTCGCGTCCGCGCACGACCATCTTCTGGTAGATCGAGTAGTAGTGTTTCGGCCGCCCGAACACCTTCGCCGTGACACCCTTCTCCGCCAGCGACTGCGTCACCTCGGGGATGATCTGCGCCAGGATCCTCTCCCGCGCCGGCTGCTCGGCCGCCACCTGCTGCACGATCTGGTTGTAGATCTTCGGCTGCATCGTGGAGAACGCCAGGTCCTCCAGTTCCCACTTGATCGTGTTCATGCCCAGGCGGTGCGCCAGCGGGGCGTAGATGTCCAGGGTTTCCTTCGCGATCCGGTTCTGTTTCTCGGCGGACAACGAACTGATCGTACGCATGTTGTGCAGCCGGTCGGCCAGCTTGATGACGACCACCCGCAGGTCCTGGAACATCGCGACGATGATCTTGCGGATCGTCTCGGCCTTCGCCATGTCGCCGTACAGCGACTTGTCGAGCTTCGTCACCCCGTCCACCATCCGCGCCACCTCGTCGGAGAATTCCTCCGTCATCTTCTCCAGGGTGTATGTCGTGTCCTCGATCGTGTCGTGGAGAAGCGCCGCCGCGATGGTCGGCTCGTTCATGCCGAGGTCCGCGACGATCTTCGCCACCGCCAGAGGATGGGTGATGTACGGTTCCCCGTCGGAGCGCTGCTGCGTGCCGTGGTGCCGGTTGGCGACCTCGAAAGCCCTTGTCAAGACGTCGAAATCTGTCTCGGGGTGTGACTTGCGGACGGTCTCGAACAGGTCCTCCAGCTGCGCCGCGTAGACACCAGACATTGCCGAAGGGGCCTGAGGCTCCGATCGGCTCGCGGTATCCGGGTCAAGCGTCATTTTCGAAGAATCCTGGCTCAATTGTAGCTGGGCACTCACGATACACCGTGACAGACCGCTTCACACGCCGCTAAACGGTGATCATCGCCCCCACGTCATCGATGCCCATCTGGGCCAGGTGGGCGCGACCGTTCAGGAACCCCAGTTCGAGCATCACCAGCACGTGCACCAAGTCGGCGCCGAGCGCCCGGATCAGTTTGGCGGTCGCCCCGATCGTGCCGCCCGTGGCCAGGACATCGTCGAGCACCAGGACCTTCGCGCCGGGCTGGATGGCGTCCTGGTGCACTGTGAGCGTGTCCTGCCCGTACTCCAGGTCGAAGGTTTCCGAATACACGTCACGCGGCAGCTTGCCCGGTTTGCGTACCGGCACGAAACCCACACCCAGGCGCAACGCGACCGGCGCGGCGAATACGAATCCGCGCGCCTCCATGCCCACGACCACGTCGATACCCGGCGGGACCAGGTCGACCAGGGCGTCGATGCAGGCGCTGTACGCCTGGGGGCACGCCAGCAAAGGTGTGATGTCCTTGAAGACCACCCCCGGCCGGGGGAAGTCCGGCACGTCCTTGATGTACGAGGCGACAAGCGCCACGCGGTCGGAGTGCACGCTCACGAGCGCCGCTTCGCCCGGGGCTGCTTCACCGGCTGCTGGCGGACGGCCGGCTCGGCGGTCTTGTCGGAGGACTTGTCGGTGGTCTTGTCAGCTGACTTGTCCGCCGCCTTGCCCTTTGCCTTTGCAGAAGCCGTCTTGGTTGCGGCCGGCTTCCCCGTCGCCGGCTTCTCCTCCGGGTACGTCGTGTACGTCACGGTCTGGAACCCCGACGCCGCCGACGACGTGTCCGTGCCCTGGACCGAAGCCTCGGCCTTGGCCTGCTTCTCGCGGCGCTTCGCGACTCGTTGCGCCTGCAGGACCATACCTGGTTCGCGCGAGCGCAGCGCCACGAGCAGCGGGGTGGCGATGAAGATCGAGGAGTACGCCCCGATGATCATGCCGACGAACAGCGCCATCCCGAGGTCGGGCAGCGGGCCCGAACCGAGGATGACCAGGCCGGCGAACAGGATGGCCGCGACCGGCAGCACGCCGACAACCGTGGTGTTGATCGAGCGGACCAGCACCTGGTTGACCGAGTGGTTGGCGGCCTCCGCGTACGTCCACTTGTAGTCGTCCAGGTCGGCCGTGTTCTCACGCACCTTGTCGAACACCACCACGTTGTCGTACAGCGAGTAGCCCAGAATCGTCAGCACCCCCGTCAGGGTGGCCGGAGTGACGGGCAACCCGGACAGGGCGTAGAACCCGACGGTGATGATCATGTCGTGCACGAGCCCCGTGATGGCGGCCAGGGATTTCTTCCAGTCCCGGAAATAGATACCCATCAGGAGGGACACCAGTACCAGGAACACCACCACGGCAATGATGGCACGCTGGGTTATCTGTTTACCCCAAGAGGCGCCGATCTCCTGGTAGTCAACCGACTTCACCTCCACACCCGCCTTGTCGGCGATGGCCTGGCGCAAGGTCGTCTGCTCCGCCGGTGACAACGCCCGGACCTCTATCTGGACCCGGTTCGTCCCGGTGGTCGTCACCTGCGGGTCCAGGTTGTCGACACCAGAGCCCAGCACCACCGAGCGGTATTCCCCCACCGTGGCCGAATCGATGGCCTGAACGGCCACCTTGAACGTCGAGCCGCCCGTGAATTCGATGCCGAACTGCAGCCCGCCGCGCAGGAAGAACGAGCCCACGGCGATGATGATCAGGACCGCGGAAAACATGTAGTACCAGCGGGCGTGCCCAACGAAGTCGTACCGGATCTCGCCGGTCCACAACCGGTGGGCGAAACTGACCCTCTTCGGCTTGGCCGCAGTCGATGTTTCTTCCTTTTCAGCCGTTTCCATATCATCCAGCTTCGTCTCAGCCATGACTCACACTCCCTTCGCGGTCGCCAGGGCCCGGGGCCGCGGTCTTCGGGTGGCCGCGATGCCCAGGTGCTCCGCCTCGAAGCCGGAGAACCGCTTGCCCTGCCCGAAGAACGAGGTACGGACAAGGATGGACATCAGCGGCTTTGTAAAGAAGAAGATCAACGCCAGGTCGGCCGCCGTGGTCAGACCCAGCATGAAGGCGAAACCCCGCACCGTGCCGATCGACACGATGAACAAGATCACGGCCGACAGCAGTGACACGGCGTCGGCGACCACGATGGTACGCCGGGCCTTGTCCCAGCCGGTTTCCACAGCGGTACGGATGGAGCGGCCCTCGCGGGCCTCGTCTCTGACTCGTTCGAAGTAGATGATGAACGAGTCGGCTGTGACGCCGATGGCGACGAACGCGCCGGCCAGGCCGGGCAGCGACAGCGCCATCCCCAGGCCCGACACGCCAAGAAGGACTATCAACATGTACGTCAGGCCGGCCGCCATCACCAGCGAGGCCAGGACGACCACCGCCAGGCCGCGATAGTAAACCAGCGCGAAGATGATGACCAGCAACAGCCCGATGGCGCCGGCGATCAGGCCAGCGGTCAACTGGTCGCCGCCCAGGGTCGGCGACACGGTGTCGACGTTCGATATCTCGAAGGTCAGGGGCAGCGCCCCGTACTTCAAGACGTTGGCCAGGTTCTGGGCAGTCTTCTGGGTGAACGAACCGGAGATCTCCGCCGAACCCGAAGGGATCTGGGTGCTGACGGTGGGTGCGGAAATCACCTTCCCGTCAAGTACGATCGCGAACTGGTTCGACGGCGTCGGGGTCGCGGTGGCCGGCTGGGCTGTCGACAGTCCCTGCGTCGCGGACGAGAACAGCGCCGCACCCAGGGGGTTGAACTGGAGGGTGACAACCCAGGACACCTGGTTCTGCGGGATGCCGGCGGCGGCCTGGGTCACCAGGTTGCCCTCCATCAGGCGCGGGCCCAGGAGGTACTTGACCCCTGAGCCACCCGACACGTCATCGCGCAGGCAGGCGATGAACGGCTGGTCCCACACCTGCGGCATCGACTGGTTGCACTGGTAGTCATTGAAGTCGGTGCCGTCCTGGTCCGTGGGCGTCCAGGCCATCTGGGTGGTCAGGAGGTCGAGGCGGCCCTGCTGGTCAGCGGGCAGCTCGGTGCTCGGCTCGGTCGGGCGCGGCACCACGGCCGTCAGGTCGGGTTCCGAAGGGAGTTCGGTCGCCATGTCCGGCGGCAAAGCGTACGTCTGGGTCATGGCGTACACCCGGCGGAACTCCAGCTGGGCCGTTTGGCCGACCTGGGAGACCAGGTTGGCGCTATCCGATGTCGGGGCGCTGACCTCGATCTGGTTCGCGCCGCGCGGGACGACCAGGGCTTCCGACACACCCATCCCGTCAACACGGTTCTGCATGATCGTCACAGCCTGGCTCAGGCTGTCAGGGTCAATTCGGCCCCCCCCGGTGGCGTTCGATGCTGTCAGGGTGATTGTCGTCCCGCCGCGCAGATCCAGGCCCAGTTGCGGGGTCCACTTCCCCGCAACGGCCATCAGCACAAACAAGATCACAAGGACCACCAGGAAACTGATCAACGTCACCACTGGCCGGCGGCGACGGCTGGATACTGCAGCCACGTCAAATCCCTACTTCTCTTCGTTCTTTTCTTCATTGTCGTCGTTGTTCTCAGCATCCCCGCCCGGTTCGGACTCTTCGGGTTCGGCGGACTCATCGGACTCATCGGACTCATCAGACTCGTCGGGCTCCGCCTCTGGCGGGGCGAACGGCGAGGCCAGGTCAGCCTCGAAGGCCGCCATCGTCTCGTCGGGCGCGGACACTTCCGCATCCGGCTCATCCGAGTACTCGAACTCGTCGTCGTCGGCCGACACCACGTTGCGGATCGCGGCGCGCAGAATGGTCAGATCCACACCCGGCGAGATCTCGATCACGGCCTGCTTTTCCCCCAAGTGCCTGATGGTTCCGAAGATACCCGACCCCAGCATGACGCGAGCCCCCGGCTCCAGCGCATTCATCATTTCCTGCTGCTGTTGCTGCTGTTTGCGGGAAGGCCGGATGAGCATGAAGTAACCAAGCACGGCGACAGCCGCGATGATCAGGAAGAAGGAAAAGTCCATTACCCGTACCTACTCTGGATGTGATCTGTCGAACAACCTGACCAAGCCTACCGTGATCAGGGACAATCACGAAAACAGGTCACCCTGTGTCGGATGATGAGATCGGGTCGGCGCGGGAACCCCGGCGTGCTCGAAGCCGGCCGGTGTCGCCACCCGCCCGCGCGGGGTCCGCATGAGGAAACCCAGCCGTACAAGGAAGGGCTCCGCCACTTCGGCCACCGTCTCCGCCTCCTCTCCCACCGCGATGGCCAGGGTCGACAGGCCCACCGGGCCGCCGGAGAACTTACGGCACACCGCGTCGAGCACCGCCCGGTCCAGCCGGTCCAGGCCCAGCGGGTCGACCTCGAACAGGTCCAGCGCGGATTCGGCGGCTTCGGGCGTGACGACTCCGGCTCCCCGTACCTGCGCGAAATCACGCACCCGGCGCAACAAGCGGTTCGCGATCCGGGGCGTGCCGCGCGAGCGCGAGGCGATCACCTCGGCCGAGCCGGGCGCGATCTGGATGCCGAGCACGGCGGCGGAGCGGGTCAGGATCCGTACCAGGGTCTCCTCGTCGTAGAAGTCCAGCTGCGCGGTGAAACCGAACCGGTCCCGTAGCGGGCCCGGTAGCAGACCCACGCGCGTTGTGGCGCCGACAAGGGTGAACGGCGGGATCTCCAGCGGGATCGCGGTCGCGCCGGGGCCCTTGCCCACCACCACGTCGACCCGGAAATCCTCCATCGCCAGGTAGAGCATCTCCTCGGCGG
>Ga0209628_10003987_pt1 | contig 10528 bp, 6 predicted proteins | sample TergutCu122P4_FD_187285 | JGI IMG/M metagenome (GOLD analysis project Ga0209628, IMG submission 187285) | Cubitermes ugandensis P4 segment gut microbial communities from Kakamega Forest, Kenya - Cu122 P4 (SPAdes) (version 2) | ecosystem: Host-associated > Arthropoda: Insects > Digestive system >... | reverse complement strand
ACTCTTGAGCTCCTGATGATGGGCATAGTGGTGCCCGAAACATGTTGAGCAAGCAATAAGATCTGCAATAAAAACCTCTGTTGGCATTTTATTTCCACATCCCTCTGGTGTTTCTTCTTCTGCTGCTATTTGTTTTGTCTCATTATGTATATGGCGATTAACATTCGAAACGAATAAGCAAGTGCCTGGACAAGGGAACTCTTGTTCACTTGACAGATTCGAACAGCGACCCTGTAAAGCAGGATGTGATCAAAGACAAGCCGCAATAACCTGCGAAGTCCGTATATTAACGAGGTTATACTAATTGGGTGAAAACAGTACCACAGAAATGGTCGACCATTGCATGGCACAGTCACACAAAGGAAGTTCCGCTGTGCCGGACAGTCCACTTCGAAGTGTTAATTAGTCACGCCTGTGAGTTATAGCATGGAATTTTGCCCACTCAGTTGTAATAAGAAATAGGTGCAGTAATCCCAATTTTGTAATCATATTTTTCCACTCATAAAGTGTTTTCATATTGTCCGTACTTTCGCTTGAATGCAAGCATCACTTGAAATCACATGGTCCTAGAGAGCGTATTGTTTGCAGGGTGCCTTCGTAAAATACCTCCGTTGCATGAGCAAGTTCCCACCAGGTGGCAGGTAAGCGGTGAAGAGAGAAACGCCAGCAGTCGGCTGTGTATGTAGGCCAAGAGAGGACATCGCGAGGCAGTGGTAGTCATTGTTGTTGGTGCGCCTGGAGACAATGTTAGTGGTGTGGCTATTGTTGACGTTAAATTTAGTGTTGGTGCATTGTAGTGAATTGCAACAGACTGTACCAATATGTGACAAGGATTCGGCATCTGGGGGGAAATGTATAACAGGTGAGTAGTTTGCAGTCCCAAGAGCATTCCTTCATACACCATAGTTGTGTCAGTGGTTTTTTCCGGCAAATCTTCAAGTTCTTGTTCATTTCAGCCTGTTAGAAGGAACAGTAACAGCATTATACTTTATTACAGCAGGCTGAAGCGTGCTTCGTACAGATCTCGACATAACTCAGTGTTGTCTTAACATAATCAGAACGAATATTCCAACGCAGGTGTTACTCATCCCGCTGTTTTGTTCGCTTCACTTCCACATCTCACAGTGTGGTCACGAAACCCATGAATGTGATGGCATGCAACAGCCGGATGACATCTGTAAAACCGGAGTCCTGAAGAGCTCCACAGAAAACTTTCTTATGCACCGTGCTTTAGAATCAAGGAGATTTACAAAGCGATTATAACAAACCATTAAATGCAAGCCGTAGTGATTTGAAACCGACTTTATTTTTTCGGATCAGGACATGGAATTACAGCTGTCCAGATGTTATAACGTCCTTTATCCAAGAATTTCCTTTGAGGAAATGTGATGACAACGCAAAGGATTAATTCTTTTCTCTAGTATGTGTAGTAAATTTTGAGGTTAAGCAACATATTGTCTAGCCAGTCTTGTATAAGCTGACAGAAGTTGTGGATACTAGGGCGGTGAAGATTTGTCAATGGGTGTGATAGACCGACAGTTTAATGCTTCAGGGTTTACCGTGGCTTACTGTCAGAAGAACGAAGTTCTGTCCTTTTGTTAAAGTCAACACACGGACTTGCGAAATCGAAGCAGATATTGTGTACGAGGGTGGGTCCAAAAGTTTCCGGCATGACATACAAAAGCCGCACCAAATGGAAAATGCTGTGAGGGATATATAGCGCCATCTATGGTGAGGTTAATGTATCAGTATCAGTATGTGCTGAAATAAAAGGAGACTATATTGAAAAATAGCAAAATTGTTTTATTTGTGTCACCTTAAAAAGTTGGTCAGGTCGGAAACTTTTGGACCCACCCTCGTTCATTTACCAATCGACTGGTCTTGCCTCTTGGCTTTCCTAAGTTTTATTCATTGGATCTTTATTTCATTACGCTTATTCAACTAGAGACTTTATTTACTGGCTAAGAGTAGAATAATTGTAACTGAAAAATCGGATAGATATGGCAGATAGTGATGGAAGCTTGTATGAAAATGCTGCTCTGGAGTCTCGTGGAAACTAAAGGCAAGCAAGGTAGCTTTTGTTGGACGGGTATTCAATTTCACTTAAAGAAGCCTGTAATAATGTGGAGTTTATAGAACCGATACTCTATTCCTCGATCTGCCAAATTCCACTCAACAATAAAATGTCTTCTATGACTAAGGATTATGTAGTTTTAGGCATAATACCAAATTTCTAACATCAGGAATAGGAATAGTTGAATATATGACGGTAACAAACTTCTTAATAATAATTCTCTTTAAATCTTGTTAATATAAATTACAAATAGAAGCCAGTTAGTCCTTCGTAAAAAAGGATAAGTTGTTCCTTTGAATATTTTAGCAAGGCGCAATGAAGACGTACAAAGTAGAATTAAGCACGGCTCTTTGTATCATTAATCTCAACAATAGGTGAAAGTCACTGGTTACCTTCATGCTTCGGCCGCTTTTTCTCTGCATGGAAAGCTCCAAATATCACTGGAAATGCGTGCTATAATTGAGGCCAAGATAGAAATATGTCGATTGACTTATAACTGTTTATTCGTGACAAGAAAAATACTTCAATAAGATATACAAGATATAAGACTATCCCATGAATCTTCGCCATGATGAAAAGTGAAGCGTAGGTTAAAAGTATATAACTTTATTCATTATGTTACCTGATGCCTATTTTTACAAGAGCCAGACTGGTTTCAGATATCTGTAATAAACGAAAGGAAAGTCAGTGAAGTTTGCTTAATTACAAAAGCGGTATGAGTAAAGAAATTGGTATTTCACTCCAGTCTTGTTTTAAGACTTTCACACACTTTGTTCCTTTCGAAAGAATTTCTTTAGCACGGAGGATATACAAAGGTAACAAAAGAAATAAGCCAAACGCAAAAAGAAGTTGGATGCATAGAGATCTAATTTTTTTTTTATTTTTTTGAGAAACAGGTTAAGGTTTTATACTACTGAGGGTTCAATTTTATATTGAAGGTCTACTTCGAATGTAGACAGACACGTAAAAGATGCTACATTTCAGTGTCATATGACACAATAGTGTTTTTCTGGCCTATAAATTTTTTCCTGTGTTGGAATCAGAGCGAGATGCTATGGAATTTTAAATGAAGTTTGTAGTAAATGATAAGATTTAGGCTTCATTATATATGTGAAGTCGAGCACTTCTTTCGCCCATGCAATATATCCTTCTTTATTAAGAGCGTCGTCATAATACATACAAAAGTCTGTTACTGGCAGGGCTCTGAAACAATAAGCCTTGACAAAATCTTATTCCACCTAAATGCCTTACAATGTAGTGAGACTAACCCGGTTTAAAAATTAATATGCTAACATATTAATTTACAGATACACTCATGTGCAAATCTTACTAATACATTTCTGCTACGTTGTATTTTTCTTATATCTTCAAACTGTCATGTGTCACAGAGTGTCCATAGAATACTGCAACACATACTTCTTAAAAAAAAAAACTCGATTCGTTTGGTTCAGAAGAGGCGCCAGGATGCTTGTGAACATTTGGTTGCCATAAAAGTCAATAAATTCTTTTGAGTGACTGACAAGCTCCTAATTCCTCAATAAGGATTTTCTTCCACAGAGTCAGCTGTCTTGCTCAGAGAAATAATCACAGGCAGTGATTAAACGATTAATAATTGGAAGAATTAATTTTGGGTAAAAATATTAAATTTTATGGTGACTTTCTCACGTGAAGCTATTAGATTTTTGTAGCTACAAGCTACTTTATTTGTAATGGACTGTACGTTAAGAATTACACTATATTGAACATAATCTTAATTGAACTGTTCTCGTGATACGAAGAAGATAACCGCCCAAAAACTACCTTACTTTCTTGGTGTCGCTGAGGTGTGGGAATTCCTACAAAGGAACTTCCTTTTACTTCTGAACTCAAAACACTACCCACTGTCACCAATGAAAAAGGAAACAGGATTACCCTTGAATCTTATACACCAACTAATGCACTTCTATATACAATAAAATATTAGTCTAAAATGTTCACATTAAAACACTTAAAAAGGCCCCAACATGTTTCGACCATCATTCAGACCATATTCGGGGAGCCCGTACGTTCCTTGTTAAAGTCACCGATTTTAAAATTTGTGTTAAAAATGTAAAAAGTCAATGTGGTGATGCGGCAGCATAATATTTGGTGTGTGTGCGTGCGTCCTGTGTGGAGAGGTATGCTGGACTGCAGACTGCACACACACCAAATGTTACGCTGCCGCATCACCACACTGACTTTTTACATTTTTAACAAATTTTAAAATCAGCGACTTTAACAAGGAACATACGAGCTCCCTGAAGATGGTCTGAATGATGATCGAAACATGTTGGGGCGTTTTTAAGTATTTTAATGTGAACATTTTAGACTGATATTTTATTGTATATAGAAGTGCATTAGTTGGTGTAAAAGATTCAGTTAATTAAAATGCACGGTGAAACAGTGAAATTTGAAGGATTTACCCTTATAAACGGAGGATTAAAAATTAAAAATGCTTGTTTTGTACAGGGAATGCATTTTTGAATATTTAATTTTGATATAATAAGTGGCATTTTTAACATAAGCCAAAGGCATTTTGGCTAAACTACTTTCAGAATACTAAGACTTTCTAAAATCTTAACCTTTCTTCTTAAAAGAATAAGATCTCAGACTAAACATTGTTACTCGATGATGGCCATTGCGTCGAAATATGTTATATGTTTGAAATTAAAAACTTTAATTTCTGTCGTAACTGAGGTCTATGTATGACCTTCTCTGTCAGTGTCACAACGGACTATTTAAAATAAAGTTGTCTGTAAGCTTTGTTTTTATGACCATTAATCAATAAAAATATTTTTAAAGAGTAGGAAGTTTTATGATTCTTTACAGTTTTATGAAAATTGTTAATGTGATTTCAGTTATATCTTACGATTTTCTTGGGGAGTACTGCAAAAGACACCGGGGCAGTTCGCAATGAACAGTAACAGACGGTCAGAAACATTAAGGTCGTTGTTAAAACTGTAATCTAGAAATGTGATCATTATATTTCTTTAGTACCGTTGTAACATTATAGCCAAGGGTAGCGTGTCATAACACAAAAATATAATTTGCCACTATTATTTCAACATCATATACACATGTGCTTCTCTTTTTATAAACATTATGCGCTTTTGCAAAGTCAAAGAGGCGAAGCTACTCACGAAATGAAGGTGAAATTACAAAGTGTTTTTGTATCAGCAAACACATTTCACTTATTAACTCTGTCATGCTGTAATTACTTTTACGGGAAGTAATGAGGTATAGAAAGTAAAGATATTTAGAAATATTCCCTTAGTTTTCGAGGAGAATTAATTGTCTTCAAATATCTGCATTCACTTCACCACAAATAAGGGCGTTGAGTTTTGGGTATGTCGTAGAAGAAATTTAATGAGTGTAACAAAGTTTCTTTCAAGTAAAATTTTTAAAACACACACATACATAATATAAACTGTAGAAATTTAAGGAATGTTTCCATCGCTGTTTTAGATTTCTCTGAATTATTAATGGTACGATGCGTGGTGGTTTTGCGCAAAAGGATGAATTATTTTAGCGACTGTAATTTTCAATTTCCGGTAAAGCGAATCTTTACACAATTAGAGGCCCGTGAAAGCGGAGTGGGATTGGATTTGTTGGTTTAATTAGAATGCAATGTGTTATTTGCAGTCATAAAGGCCAGCAATTCAGCTACTTCTAGTAATGTAACTGCATGGTGTTCATAAGGCTTTTAGTGAAGTACATGATTATTGTTTATGCCTTTGATAAAAGTGATAAAATTAATGATATGACCCGCTGACTCCAGGCTTCTTCTCTATTCCTGCATTGAAGTCGCCATGGTTACCTGTCGTCAAAGACGATTTTTGCGCAGAATTTTATTGTCATAAACTAGTAGACTTAATTATGACAATATTACCTCTAAATTCAGCATTATTAGAAGCATAAATGAATATTAATTTCATTATTTTAAAACTTAAAATTATCGTATATATTCAGATAATTGGCAGGCAACTGTGCTCTGTAAAACTGCCATATAACTAATATGAAGATCGTAATTCATCTACCAGAATAGCCACAGACCTGAATCCAGTGTTTCGTAAATATTGTTTTCAAGATTACCATCACGAAATATTTCGGCTTTGCTTACTGGAAATATAATCCAGTGTTGTCGAAACCCAGGGTGTCAGATCGTCGTGACAACTAAAGTTTGTGCAGTGGGGCTTAATATTTTTGAATCTTCAACATGGAAGTTGCTTCATGTCACCATTTTGACGCCTACAATTTTGAGGTGGCTTCTAAGTTTTTGGAATATTTGTACACCCCAAATGTGACCCATATATACAAAGCAGAATTTTCACCTCTTTCATGAATTTTGTGAATCAAGTGCCATCTCCTTTAAGTCTACAGATCTGTGGGAATTATTATTATTTCATCATTGTCTCCTTTATGCAGGGTATCCATATACATATTCCCGAGACAAACCATGTCCCTAGGGGATATATTGTTGCAGCTATTCTGTCTTTGTTGTTATTGGTGCCACTATGTCTAGTTCCTGCGTTGGTTCTGTTGTTCTTTTACGTTAACACTTTCCGAAGTATGTGTACAGTGTCCAATATGGCTGTTTTCTGTAGCTCCTTAACGTCATGGTTTCCTGTTATGTTGCTCACGTATTTTCTGAATGATTTGGAAATGGTACCATTCGCTACAATTATTACTGGTATCACCCTTGTTTTTACATTCCATATACGCTGTATTTCTATTGTGAGGTCTTTATATTTTAAAATCTTCTCAGCTCCTTTTTTAATCACATTTCTATCTCCTGGGATTGCTACATCTATTAACATGCATATTCTCTTTTCATTGTTATCGTTTTTATTATCATCTTCGTTTTCGTCCTTGTAATTAACACATTATTATTATTATGTTGTTGTTTTTGTTATTGTTGTCACAATCACTACTATCATCATCGCACTTTATTTTCTGAGCACAAATCAAATTCAGTTAATGACAAAATTATTTGTTCAGAAAGAGTCTGTCATTACACTCACTTGTAAAAAAGAATCTGTGTTTATTGTATAACCATTATCATGCAATCATATGTTCAAATGTGATACTAAACTTTTATTATATCGAACTATCTGAACCAAAATATTTTGAAGCTACACTATAGATAGTTGAGTAGTTCAAACTGCAGTGTACATACACAGTAGTTGGTTTTTAAATTCACGATTGATTAAGTGTGTACACGTAAGATAATTCAACACTAAAATAATTTATGGAAATTTAAAACAACATAATTTTGTGTATATATACGTGTATATAGTTTTTGGTTACCTAGCGTCAATAATGTATTTACGAATTACATCAGTAGTGTAAATAATCCATGTCCACTTGCATTTAAGATCATCGTGAGTCGTGCTACTCTGTTGTGAAATTTGGTGTGAAGTAAAAGCTTAACTTGACTTTTAATACGAGAAGGAATTCGTCGTCAGTTGGAAGAGAGTTATAAACATTTCGGTGGGCTGGGTAGCGTAGTCGGTATAGCGACTGCCTACGGGCTGGAAGGTCCGGGGATCGAATACTGGTGGGGGTGAGACTTTCCGCACCTGTCCAGACCGGCCCTGAGGTCCATCCAACCTCCTCTAAAATGGGTACCGGCTTTTTCCCGGGGGCAAGGTGCGGCCGGGGCGTGACGCTGACCCTTCACCCCCTTCTAGTGCTGAGGTCAAAAATAGAGTAGAGCTATACCTCTATTCTCCCTAAGGGCCTTCGTGGCCTATGAAAGGCTGAAACCACCTATAAGCATTTCGACTGCTAGATAAAGACGTACAATCAGTTTCAAAATTCAGCACTCGTGTGTTAAAAATACGTGAAGAATATTCTGTTCTCAGACCTTCCAATTATTTGTAAGGGTTGCTATGATCTCAAGGCCTCCTCGATTTGAATTCATATTCTTCGGATACCATAAGAAAACCAGATGACTGCAGGTTTCCAAACCTAGCGTCATTCTCTTCAGGGTTGTAATATTCAGCTCTGATGATCACGTGATACTGACTAACGTCTTAACTATGTGCTGTGTCACAAAGGAAGAAAACAATAAACAAGTCGCCGAATTAGGAATCTGTAAGGAAAGCTACTGAATATGATTGAATTCATTATTTAGAAAAGTGGCTATATCCAGTTGCGAAATACGAAGGTATTTCCTTTTTCAACAAAGGATTCATATGAATTTATTTCTCATATCTGTTGCCTTTTAATCTACTCGTAAATAGAAATGTCGAAACAATCATGCAGGTATGGAGATGAGTTAAACATTATTTATGAAAAATTAGATGTAACTTTAGAGGTGATAAAAATAAATTTGTCTTTGTTTTAGAATAATTTATTTTGATGCGCTGAAAGGCAATTTATGCTTGTCTTAATTGTAAATTTACTTCATCACATCTGACTGTAGGTTAGGCAATATTAGACCTATCAATGCAATATTATAACGCAATTCATTTGCGAGTATTTCTGATTTTCGGAATTTATAATTGAGGGGGAATTAAGTAACCAGCTGCAGTACCATACTTCACAGTAATAGTTGCTGTTCTATACAATAAAAGATATCATTTTACTTCAGTATCTTACCTACATAGTACAATTGCACCTCCTATGTACTTCCACGTACCACAAACATTAATTAACCTAGGAGTACATTAACACATTCTGAGTAAGAATTTAATCCCCATCGATGCTTCTACTATTTTTTTCTGCGGTGATTAATAAGACCACAGTAATGACATTTTTAACAAACGAGGCGCTGTACGTATAAAGTAACATTTAGGCGCGTTCGTGCAACTTCTGTTGCAGTGAAAAAACAAGTATTACATATTGTAAGTGTGTGTTTGTAGCCTTAGTTATCCAGCATGCAATGCGCATGGGCCGCATTGTCATCTGTGGCCTGGCCGGCTATGCAGTATCTTTCCACATTATCTCATAAACGGCACGATTTTCTACAAAGAAAATTTATTGAACATAAAAGTACGTAGACTTTTTCAAATTACCAACTTAATGCACAATTCCTCTATTCTTCAACAATATGTATGTTACATTACGATCCTCAATATGTTTCGAGCAGCGCCTTGCTCATCCACAGGAGGACAAATTTTATTACTACAGCCTCTGGTATCGTCACCCTCTTTAAACAGCCGTACAGTATGCAGGTTGAGGATCGTAATGTAACATGCATATTGTTGAAGAATAAAGGAATTGTGCATTAAGTTGGTAATTTGAAAAAGTCTATACTATGATGCACGGTCAGAAATACATCATATTATAAAAGTACGTGTTTTAATGTTCTCCACAGCTTTTGTCTGAAACATTTCACATTGTAAGAAGAACTGAGCGAGATATGATTAAAAATGTATTTCGGGCTTTATGTAAAGTACCCGTTATTCTTGTCCGATTTTCATGAAACTTGAATTTTATCGACAGTTTTTCGAAAAATACTCAACTATCAAATTTCATGAAAATCCGTTTCGTGGGAGCCGAGTTTTTCCATGCGGACAGACGTGACGAAGCTAATAGTCGCTTTTCGCAATTTTGCGAACGCTCCTAAAATAGGACAAAATTTGCCATTTTATATTAACTGCTACAACCATATTACTCTGCCTCCTCTTGTCCGCTTTTCACCTTGGCTTACCTTTTAGCAGAATAATATACATCAGTCCGACATTTCAGCTTGCAAGACGCTAAAAGACAGTTTCAATTTTGATTAGTTCGTTTTTGTAGAGTATTGTCAGCAGACTAAACAGATCCCAGCCATCGCAAAAGACAGCTCGCTTAGTTGAAGCCAGGTTAAGTGAATAAGTGAAGATACACACTTTTCTACCGCCTAGTCCATTACCGTAACTGCTTTCCGAATTACTATTTGAACAAACTCAGATGAAATTCGTAAAGTGGTCTTATCATATACGTCCTCTCGAACTAGTGAAAGTAGTTAAGTGTTTAGACATTTTGGAGATCAAGTTCTATGAAAAATCTGATGATTAAGTTCGTAATCTTATATTCTTCTTGTTTATTTACACCTTGTTACGGCTTAAAGAAAGAGATATGAGTTGAAGCTGAATTAGTAAGAAATGTAGTGCAAGCATTAAATAATGTTGTTGATAAGAAAAACATAAACATTTCTGTCTTTCAGTTGCCACTTTACGAATGTCTCCTCTAAACCACATAATCTTGCAAAATATGTATTGTATACCTACGTAGAAAGAACGCAGGGTCACTTGAAACTACAGAAAGTATTAAAATACATAAAATACTTGAAGTTACTCCGACATGTTTCGATCTTAACAGATCATCATCAGGGAGTAGGTCTGTACCTCGTTAAAGTTACTGAATAATTTAAAATTGTTTAAAAGTTTAAAAAAACACAATTTTAAAATTCTGTGTTTTTAAACTTTAAATTTAAATTTGTTTAAA
>Ga0209628_10003986_pt1 | contig 10529 bp, 3 predicted proteins | sample TergutCu122P4_FD_187285 | JGI IMG/M metagenome (GOLD analysis project Ga0209628, IMG submission 187285) | Cubitermes ugandensis P4 segment gut microbial communities from Kakamega Forest, Kenya - Cu122 P4 (SPAdes) (version 2) | ecosystem: Host-associated > Arthropoda: Insects > Digestive system >... | reverse complement strand
CAATAAAATTTTAATTGCTGTGGACAATAAGGTTGAAGCGATATTCAACTCAGAAAGCTGCGTAATGGTACCGACAGCTTGCAGGTCTACTTTCACCACAAAACAAAACACTGGTCATCATCGAATTTGTGAATAATTGGTAAGAGGCACAGAATTTATATGAATAAATTTTCTACTTATCGTCATGCAGCAGATCAATCATTTGAACTAATCCATCCATTTGATTTGCTGTTCCGCTGCGTATATTGCCTCCTAAAGAATTTCAAATCAATAAGGAGTGTGTAGTGTTTAAAGACAAAAGGAACAAAATGTGTACTTTCACATTGAAAATGGGACACAGAAATTTATGTAGCGTATGAAACTTTGTGTGGTGAAGGAGGCAACAAAGTTTAAATAGTCTAGTGATCGTATAGTCGCGTTCACCTCTTATTTACTGAGCAGTGTAGGCGTAATATACAAATGGTTGTTGACAGCTTCACCATTTAACACCCATGAATATTTTCCTGAATTTTTACTGCCACTTTTTACCATATATTACTTAGAAACATTTATATCATTTATTTCACTGTATTGTATTTCATTAAATTGACTAGTGAATTTGCTGGGACTCAAGGATAGTGTAGCTTAAATCAAATAATTAAATTGCCTGGTTAGTAGCGAAGTTAAATACTGTATATTCTATTCTAATATAAGTTCCTAATAAAAACAAAAATCAAATTAACACAATAAAATTACTTTCCAGAATTTGGAATGGTTCTGTAATCTTAACTGTTTAATTAAATAACTGTCTTGCCCTATATATATACATATATATATATCAAAACACGTAATTTAGAATTTAAATATCAACAAAATTCGCAACAATTTTCCAAAATGTTCAACTCGAAGTATGTAATTTCCAAAACAGTCAACACGGCTTAACTGTTATCAGAAGAAAGAAGCCAAAGACCATTGGAAATGCAACCGCTGCACCGAAAATAATTTGGTACTATGTTCACAATATAAATTTTCACAATAATAAAATCTTTAGTCTCTCAGGTACGTAACTGCCGGTAACAAAATAAAATTGAGTAAGATGTCTTTTTCCTTCGTGTTAGGTGTATATATAAAGGAGAAACAGTGTGTCAAACATTCCCAAATGTTTAGCGAACTTAGTAGACGTCACTGTAAAGTTCAATCTTATTTTAAAGGAGTAATAGACTATTATAACTGACGGTCAAACATATTTCTGAAGTGTATTATACTGTCTAGCTGCTGAGCTTGTAGTAGTTCAGTGCTGTTAAATTTCTGTTCGCTAAATAAATTACAAATTTGATATCTGTTTTTTGTTAAAATAAACATTCATTACTAGTAAACGCGGACAAATCAAAGACCATGGTAATAATTGAACTACAGGTAAGAATCTTACGAAAATGATATTGATTGCACATGGATAGCTAACCTTGTTTAGTTTTCAATTGATATATACATTTTAACACATTTTAAATTCATTACAGTATTGCTGCCACAACACCGGATTTAAACATCGAGATTTTAATTTCAGTGTTTTAAATTTAAAAAACTCTTCAAATCTTTTAAATAATTCAGTGACTTTAGCAAGGTACAGGCATACTCCCTGAGGATGATCTTTTAAGATCGAAACATGTCGGAATACCATTAAATATTTGTTATGTATTTTAATGAAATCAACACGCTAGACTAATATAGTGTTGAGTAAAAAAGTGCATGTGTTGGTGTTTTTTTCATTATTCATTACAATAGTACAAAATTAGCTATAGGTTATAATGTATATTTTTAATATTCTTTTCACAATTTGAATTCACAAATTCACTTTGTTTCAAGTGACGCAATGACGTTCATTGTAATTTTATGAGTATATGTTTCGAAGACCCCTATTCAAACTGATCCAGCACGAATTTAATTTGACATCTGCTCTTGTGTTGAACGGACCAGTCTTACTTTCTTTGATGCTGCTTGCTAACCTGACGTGGCCTTCCATAATCCTACTGAGGGACGTGATGGCTCCAGCAATTGCTATGCTATTGCACTTTCAGTAACGACGTGCGGCTTGAAATATGACGTAAATATTGTTACGTCAGTGTAATTCAGCAAACATGAAACCATTTGTTAGAGTAAGGGCCATAATCTTTAGGTTACTCTAAACGTAACACTTATTGCTTTGTGTATTTGTCTAAATTCAAAATGGTACTTACCGTTGAATTCACAAACAGCTGCTCACCATTCAAAAATTTACATTTATTCTGTGAATGTGTGCTTCAAGAGGGTGGTAATTTTTCGTTGTTTTACTATCAGAACTTTGGGCTGCACAGCGTAAACTTTGCACAGCTTGCGACAGTCTCAACGTGTCTATCGTGTTTTGAAAACAAAAGCCTAATGTGGTGATTGTAAATTTATTACGTCCTAATTATTTTTATCATTCCCAAACACATGGATTCTGTCACTCTGAAAAAGAATGAAAACAAGATTTGTTCTTTGTGTAAATATTATTAATTTACACAGCACAGTTAGAGAGGAGGAAGTTCGTTGGACTGAATTTGGAGTCTTTAAGTTTGTGTTCCTTCAAATTATGATTTTTCACTACTGTACGTTCCTATTTATCAGTATGTAAATTTCTTCCATTTCCGTCAAATTTTAAGTACTACTGGAGACCCGAAGCTGACGTCATTACTCTTAAAAATCTGTATTTAATGCAAATTTATACGTAGAATATTTTTTTTATCTTTTGTCAATTTGAGCTCAGAAAAAAAGTTTGTAGGTGTGAGTTGTATTATCAGGTGGAACAAATCATTTCTATTTAATTAAATTTATAAAAATAAAAGGAGAAAACTTATTTTAATAAATTATACATCGTTTCACACATGTTCGAAAGTCTGTATTTTTTTCTGAATTTGCTGACATCATCCTAGAAGAATACTGAAATATATTCTCTGCCAGAAGAGATCTTACCAACAACATGAAGAGCTATAAACCGCACTGTCTCATGCTGGATTGCAAGGGAGTGAAAGAACGTTATTTGCTTCTCTAAACTACTGAATCTTTTGAATGTGAATTCTTGTCTATTCTTGAACTGTGGATTTAAGATCAGTAACTGCCTAACTGTCTAGAATTCGGTGATTTGCTTAATTTTGTTTTTGGCGCCTCATCCTTTACCTTCTAGAACATTAAAATCGATAACTAAACTTTTCATATTTCAAGGAAAGAAGGTGAACCGAAATTATTTCATCACACTGAAAGTAAAACACGGAAATTTTTATTACGATCCAAACTTGATGTAACATCGGTGTGAACAAAATTTGATAGCACAATATAAATAATAAGAGGCACGCGGTGCCGCAGTTGGTTGCGGCACTGCGCTATAAGTTGGAAATTTTCATTGACATAATCCTTCCGGTCACACTATGGCTCTGGGTTCGACTCAGCCTCTAAAGGAATTGATTAACAGTGATATTTCCTGATGTGTAAATGCTGCCTTTGTGTAGGGCTGACACACTTACCACCTTCATTTGTCGAATGTCATGAAATCTGTTAGCGTCAATTTCCTGGTACCCTCTGGGCCGGTACAGGGATTGCTTTACCTGTTATTATTTATCGATGATATTGAATTGTCTTTTTATATAATTTCATTGTTTCTTATTTATGTTTTACTCCTCTGCTCCAAATGAGACTGGGGATGTTATAAGAATGATTTAGTCGTGTATAATGCCCTTCTTTACAGAACGATTCAATGCACATTTAATGGTTTGCCCTGACTGCATTATTTACTTTAGCTCTTGCAGTAAGAGCAAAGATGCACAGGCAGGATTTCCTATAGGAGACTCGTACTTTTAAGTGCGCCTCATTAACGTCTTGACGGAAGTCATTAAACTCCCTTCAATAAATGTACGTGATGTCGTCAGTGTCAAAGTTACATGTTTTGGCAACTGCAAATAGTTTTAAGTACTCCTAGTAGCAGACGACAAAATAAACCGCTGCTTCAGCATCCCAATTTTTCACACGCCAAACGATTCACGTCTTATAGAATTACCTCGACTGCTAGATGAGTTCTTTATGTGCCTTGTCATGGTGGAAATTAAAGCCAATTTCCTTCATGTCCGTCCGAATGTTCGCATGCATCAATAAATCTCTCACGGGACTGGTTACAGTGAAACTTTTTATTGGAGACATATTAGAATACTCGTTTATCGAAAGATCTAAATTTGTTTAAGATAGGACAAAAATATCGGGCACTTTACATGAAAACAGAGTACGTTTCATTGTTAACGACGACGTTAATAAGCATACGAGTACAATCTCTGTTTGCAATGTAAGTGATATTAATTACGAGGGTTGGAACTTTAATAGTGGCAACTATTTATTTAAAACTGATACAAAAGAGATACACGTTTCGAAGTTTTACTGTCCTTCAATGTAGTCACCAGCATTGTGTACAACCCGTTGCCAGCGATGTGGAAGTCGTAGGATACCTTTAGCAGCGCCTGTTGTGTTAATAGCTCGAATGGAGAGGTCTACCGCCTGAAGAATCTCTGGAACAGTTCTGAAACGAATGCCACGAAGTGGTTCCTTCATCTTAGGAATCAAGTCGAAGTCACAAGGGCTTAAGCCCTTGTGACCCTTAAAAGACAGAGCGAAAATTACAGTCTGGTGATTCGTGCAAATAGCAGTGCTAGATTTCCGAACACACACATATTAAATAATGACAGAAATTTATGTTTCAATCAGTAATATTATTCTAAGGAATGATAAGGTTACATGTTTCGGCTAATAAAGTCCCATCTTTATTTCCTTTTTTTTCTGAACACTTCAACCTAAATATTGTAGGTGTATATCCTGCACATTCTAAACTGTAGACGATTATTTTTGCACCTGATGGCACTCAATAACACACCACTCTCAGTAAGACACCTCTGGACGTGTGATCGGCCCATCGCAGAACGTCCACTTTGCAGCATACAATATACACAACATGTCCATATTCTTGGCGAAATTCGAAACAGCTATTCCAACCAGTGAGCGGCCATCGGATTCGGCTGATTAACCATGTTGATTCATCGTTACATAACTACAAGTGGGATATATTTTACAACTCTATTTCAGGTTTCAGATCTCAAACGTGTGGAGTTGTGTAATGAATAAAAAGTAAATTTTGAATTTTTGAAACGTTAATGAACAAATTGTAATGTAATAACTCTTTGGCGATTTGTTGTTTTTGAAAGTACGTATATTTATTTTAATCCGATTTCCGAAGTGTAGATAAATGCGAAAATACTTCTATTTATTATTGTGGCACAGAGTAAGGATATTTTGGAATATTTTTCACTACCTCCGCCTAATTTAAACATTTTGTCTTCACTAATTTCATCTTTAAACTTAAAATTATATTACAGACACCAAATTTTACCTGGTGGGCTCTTGGTCAACGCTTGCGTAATTCGCTTTTAACACTTCGGACAGACATTAATTCCAAGTGCAGTTTGCAAAAGGCCAGGATTTAAATGTAATACACAGAAAGAAGGGGAATAATTAACATTTGACTTGTGTCAAATCTTAATTATTCCTTTCTTTATAGTGTCTCTTCAAGTAGGATAACTTTGAGGTTGAATTGTTATTCCGAAGAGGCACTACAAAATATAAATTTCTAACTAATCTAACTTTGTTGTCAGGGTTCTCAAAATCTATCAGCTGCCACCATTCCATTTTTTAAGTTAAACTGTAGAAAATGGACAAGCTACTATGTCGTGTATTATAAAATTTGCACATAATAAATTATCACAGGTATTAAATTTTCTATTCACTCGGTTCGTCAAATTCTCATATAAATTTACCAATGTTTTATAATAAAACAATCAACTTGAGGAAGCACTGGGGATTAGGTTATATCGAAACTTCATTACTACTTACGTCCCAGTGGAACACAGACAGAATACAGGTTACATCTTTATCATAAAATATATATTTAATTCTCTAAAAGCCATTCTACATTCAAGAATAAGCTAAGTCTATACAACTGAAATTCATTCTAATAACCCTTTGGCTTAGTAACTTAAGGCAGATCATCTTCACAATATTAATTTTCTCAGTTTACTAAAATTTTGAAAAACACAAAACAACTAATCAAACACCCTTCAATCAATTTTCTGTCATCCGAGTTATGGATCCTCTGCGCGCCGCTTACCCGGCAAGAACAGGAAAATTTTGGGTCCAAGGCCCATCTTGCAGCCTTGCCCGAAGCACTGCGTTTGCGTCTATATCGGTTGAAAGTTGGATCGTAATTAATCATCTCTTCACTGGTCTTACAGGTCAGTGTGTGTGTCCACAGAACTCATTACTCAGCGATATATAAATCTACTTAGTAACAGCATGTGCCGACACAAAAGGAATGTGCTGTCACCAAGGAAGAGTGTATGTTACAGACTTGCTGTTTCTAGCTCTCAGCTCAGCTAAAATTGTATCTTAATTGTGAATATAAATTTTCTATCAGGTCAAAGTACAAAGTATAAGTTATTTGTATGAAATTCTCTAAAATTTCCAAAATTCCAAACACAATTCAAATGTTAATTATTCCCTTTTTCTATGCATTGCATAAATTATGGGTTGTAGTCCTATCGTTCAAACTGTTACAGATAGAGGGAAGTTAAATTTACGAATATTTCCAACACGGAAATACAAGAATTGCCAAAATTAGTCGAAGCATACGTTGATTGACACGTAGTAACCCAACCAAGACACTGTGATAAATTTCGACATGTCGTATATTATATTTATTTTCACCTAGAAGTATTAGTCGTTTTTGCGACCATCGTCATAGGGTTTTACCAGAATATAGACAAAATATAAAAACATGTTGGTGAATATTACTAGTATATACGATAAAGCTTATTTTGTCATTGTGTTTTTCTTATTTTACTTTAGAAGTTGAAATCTTTCCTCAATGCAATGTGAAGGAACACGTAAATTTCTTACGTTGCACTGTCTGAAGATCCAAACTCCCACCCTGTGACGCAAAGTATCAGTCCTTCGTTGCTAGAGATTTAAGTAGATGGCAATATTGTGGGATTTGGTGATGAGAGTGTAAGACAGAAAGTTATTTCGATATGAGAGGGAGAGGTAAGAGTGAACTGGTGAAAGAAATATATCTCAAAGTTTCGTAATTTGTTTCCTTCCTTAACCCTAATCATACATATTTCCGTGTTTGTGTGTGTATGATTGTGATTTTATGCTCGCATTGCGGTATATGCCCACAGGCTTTTCCTGTATTTGAGGTCCGTTTGAAGCGTATAGCGATCAATATTCAGTACTGAGATGGTGAGTGATATAAAATGTTTGTTATTTCCACATTATTTTGTAGTGTCATTTAGTTCTTTCAGTAATGTGAAGATGATTCCTAAGTGGCCATAAATAAGTAATATGTCATCAACTTTTATGGCTTTGGATATGACTGATTTATTGTCTATGATATGTGTGGTAACTAAATGTTCAAAATATAGTAGAAAAATTCCTACTACTGTGCTTCATATCGGTGACCCATTGCTAAAACTTCGAATTGTTTATAAAATTCTTTGTTGTGTTGAAATTTGCATGCACGAATATGGAATACACTAAATGACTTGTAACTTGTTGTTTTGAGTCCGACTGCTCTGTTTGAACAGAAACCGCTGTCTATTTCACAATATACAGCTGTCCGTCTGTACGTAAAATTTGTTTCTGTGACATATTAACTCTGTGTCATACCGTGCAGAATGTTTTATATTACTAGAAGTAAACGAGTAATTTTGCCCTTTGGCCGCTATGTTTTAAATCATGCTTAAGTGTATCGCTACCCTCGGGGAATGGGGGCGGTGGTGTTTGTGGTGATGATGGAAGTTTGTATTACTGTGGATCACCTCCATGACAAAATCTTGTGCACTTCTCCTCCAGTGACGTAAGAGTTAAATTTGTGCTCCCACTTGTTGGAGCGCTGGACGGCTGGAATGTATCATATTGTTTTGTTCTTAAACAATGACATTCTGTTGCATCACGTTTCTTTACGGATAACATTTTTCCATGTTTTTTTTTTCGTAATAATCTGGGTAGAATAATTCCTTCTTATCTCAATTCAAAGACAGCGAAAATTACAGTCTGTTGCTCCGTGCAAATAACATTGTTAAACTTCAGAACACACATCTTAAATTACGATGGAATTGAATGTTTCAGTCAGTCAACACATTATATTCATTAAGAATAAGCCTACATGTTTCGTTAATAAGGAAATCCATCTTTCTTTCTTTGTAATTCTTTCCAATTCAACCTAGGCATTTTAGGTGCATTCCCGGCATCTTCGATCTAAAATATACACTGTACGGCATTAATGTTCCACCGAATGACACTCAAAAACGCACCACATCCGGTGGGACTTCTCTGGATGAGGGATCAGCCCGTCTCAGATAGATCTACCTGGCAATAAACAACGGTCTCCAGAGAGAGACAGACATGACCTAGCGGGTTTCGACTCTGTAGTCCCAACAACTGAGCTGCCACAGGATCACGCCTTAGACCACGTAGCTAACAACATTGACTGATTAGCCATGATTGGCCTAATTACTAGAATACAAGGTTGATATGCTTTACAAATCAACTTCCGGTTTCAGATCACAAAAGTGTGGAGATACAGAATGCATAAAATATAGGGTTTGAATTTTATAAAACCTTATGAAATTGCATATAATGTAATATGACGTAGGGAATTAGTTGATATTGGACGTGAAGTATGTATATTGCAGTCTAATCACTGAACTAAGTAGACCAATACGTATAGATATGGCAGTCAAACACACAACTCTGTTTTCTAACATAAAACGTGTTAGTGTATATACAAACCTCTCAGCCCACTACATGTTTCGGCCTCTTCTAGTTAAGCCAAATTACAACATTTTGTCTTCAAAAATTTCGTCTTTAAGTTTTAAAATCATATTACAAACACCAAAATTTTATCTGGTGGGCTATAAGTACATGTATCTGTAATTCACCATAACTGTTTGGGACCGACGTTAATTCGGAGTGGATTTTACAAAACGCCGGGATTTAAATTATGGGATGTGGTTCTTTCTTTCAGACTATTACAAATAGCAAAAAGATAAGTTTTCGAAAATATTCCAATACGGAAATACAAGAATTGCCGAAATTGGTCGGAGCATATGTTGGATTGACATTTACCTAGTAAGCCAACGACTGTCCAATGATAAAATACAAATTTTCACATATTATATTAATATTTACCTACACGATGGTTTGTTTGGAATTCCAACCCTTCAACCTGTGATAAGACATGAGTCTTTCAGAGCCAGACTTTTAAGAGGATGGTTATTTTATGGGTTTTGGTGAACAGGGCGTAGGCAGAAAATTATTTGGACATGAGAGAGAGAGAGACGTTAGTAGTAAACTGGTGAAAAGGACAACGCAAAGCTTCATAGTTTGTTGCCTTCATTAACCCAATTCATATATATATATATATATACACACATTTGTTTGTGTGTGTGTGTGCGTGAATATGGTGTTAAATGCACAGACGTTTCCTTTGTTAAGAGTCTGTTTAATTCTTACAGCAATCAGTATTCAGTACTTAGATGATAATATAAAATATATGTACTCGTAGTTTCACGTTATTTTGAAGTGTCAGTAATTTCTTTCATTCAAGCAAAATTATTTCGTTTCAAGTTTACCATTAGAAATAAGAACCATGGATCAGAGTCGATTCGGACATCCATTACTCTCGTGTGTTCCCTGCGGCATCTTGTACAATACATTGTACAGACAACCCAACATTTTCAGTTTCCATTTACCATACGTAAATTTCGTACGCACTCACAATATTCATTCCACCAGCTACACAACAATATAATTCCACAACTGTAAAGAAATTAGTCACTAACCTCCTTTGTTAGAGACCTCCCTGAAGGTGGCCATTTTAGGTCGAAACATGGAATATCGTATATTTATGAAACTATTGTATTTTTATTGTTGTGCAGTTGTTGAAATAAATATCGTGATTTAGATTACTGCACGGGATATGGAAAGTTTTTAAAATTGCTACGTTTCTCCTTCTGCCAGCCTGTATGTTGTTTCATGGCTTACAGTTCATAACTTAATATATTGTAATGCTCACTTAGAATTGAAGCTTGTTCTGAGATGGAATTTTTTGGTCTGTATTAGAATGCACCAACAAGAATTAACGTGAATGTGATACTGTTGCTTGTTTGGATAAGCAGCAGTAGGCATCATAAGATATCGAATAGAATATGTGGATAAAAACGCCAACTAGATGCAACAGAGGTTTTTATTGCAGTTCTTATTGCTTGCTCAACATGTTTCGGGCACCACTATGCCCATCATCAGGAGCTCAAAAGTATTATACAGTGGTTTCTGCCTGTGGTATTTCATGCTGTAAAAATGTAAAAAGTAATTTGTAGGTTAGGTGGAATTTGTGTTCTCAGTATTAAGTGTCGTGTGTTATCTAGGTTTGTTATAAGGTGTGT
>Ga0209628_10003985_pt1 | contig 10530 bp, 7 predicted proteins | sample TergutCu122P4_FD_187285 | JGI IMG/M metagenome (GOLD analysis project Ga0209628, IMG submission 187285) | Cubitermes ugandensis P4 segment gut microbial communities from Kakamega Forest, Kenya - Cu122 P4 (SPAdes) (version 2) | ecosystem: Host-associated > Arthropoda: Insects > Digestive system >... | reverse complement strand
ACAGGCTTGGACAGGCTAACAAGAAACAGACTACTTCAGTAAAGCAGAACAATGAGTTACGACATGGCCTATCTGTGCCGGACACCGCGACAGCATGACACACCCGTTTCATGCGTCGCGGGTGGCGCTCAGCGCCATGGACAACTCAGCCCAACCTATGCTTTATGACGAAGATAAAGCAAGTTTACCCCGCCGCTACACTCTACTCCTCACTTTGCGAGCGGGGGGCCCACCCTTAATTTTTTGAAAGAATGAATATCATGACTTCTATTTACCATCCCATTTTCACCGGCGCCGGCGCCATGCCGCGGAAATTTGTATGGGTATTGCCGCTGTGCATGGCGGCTTTTGTCTGCGCGCCGGCGGGTGCGGCGGGGCTGAATTGTTCGGCCTTGTCCAGACCGATTTACCAAACGATCAACCCAGGACTCCAGACCAATTTGCTCACGCCCTGGCAGAACGAGGTGGATAATGCCGTCAAGTACGGTTTTACACAAAACAAGGGGACGCTGTTTCGCGCCTCTTTGACACCCGCTGATGGGCTGGTGGCCGCGCACCGGCTGTACAAGCCCGGCACCAATGATTTTGTTTGGATGACCAACCCGGCTGAAATTGACTCCGCTACCCAGAAATATGGGTATATCGATGAGGGGGTCAATTTTTACGTGGCCTCTTCCCCGGGCAGTTGTACGCAGCCGGTCTACCGCTTTTTTAAGGGTAGCGCGCACCGTTTTGCGGTAAGCCAGGCGGACCGGGACGCCCTGGCCGCCAGCGGCTGGACTGCCGAAGGGGTCAAGTTCTACGCCGCTGCTGATCTCAATGTCAATGGAAATGCCATTTTTAGCATAGCCATTATGCCGGATACGCAATATGAGGCGCAACCCGCCGCGCTCAACGCGAGTTGCGCCCCGATCAATGGCGTGCGCAATACCAGTGATGACCGTTTCAGCAACCGGGCGCAGTGGCTGGTCGATAACAAGGAGACCTTGAATCTGCGCTACGTGCTGCACAGTGGCGATGTGGTCAATTGGGGTGAGCGCGATGAGCCCCAATACAACGTGATCCGCGCCGGGATGCAGAAGCTTGAAATCGCAGGGATTCCTTACGTTTTGAGCCAAGGCAATCACGATACGCGGGCGGTGGGTGGCGGCGGTGGCGGCGGCCCGTGCACTCCCGCCACGGTGACCCAGGATGTGCGCCAAAGCCCATTGTTCAACAAGTATTTTTCGGGGCGTTTCGGCGATGCGGCGGGGTCTTATTCGCCGTATTGCGATCCCAATGACAGCTCTCCCGTAAATCCCGCCTGCAATATCAGCAATGGCTACACGACTTTCGAGGCGGGCGGACTTAAATGGCTGGTGCTGTCGCTGGAGCTTTGGCCGCGCCCGGAAGTGGTGACGTGGGCACAGGGTATCGTGGCTAGCCATCCCAGCCATAACGTGATTGTGGTGACGCATTCTTATTTACGGGACAGCAGCGGCAATCTCCTCCCCAACGACGGATACGGCGCAACCAGCCCGGCGTACTTGCGCGACAATCTGATCACCAAGTACAGGAATATCCGTTTTGTATTTTCCGGCCATACGGGTAATGCGGCCAGTTATCAATATACCGGCAATCCAACCGTGGCCTATCTGCAAAGCTTGCATGACGTGGTGAGCAATCCGGTCAGAATTTTGCAGATCGATACCGCCAATAACACGGCGTCCAGTTATATCTATGCGCCCAAAACCAAGCAGTATTGGAATGGCGGTGGCTGGAGCAATACGGCGGCTCTGGATGTCAAAACCGGCATGAATTATGTCCGTTGAAGGCGTGGGGCAGGGTTTATCCTGTCGCCTGGCCACCGAACGGTGCGAACGGCGGGATAAATCCAATCCTACAAACTTTATGGCGATGCAGATATATCCCTCGTCATTCCCGCGCAGGCGGGAATCCAGGCGGCGTATTTATTTCTCGGTGATAACCACGCTTCACTGGATTCCCGCTTGCGCGGGAATGACGAAAGCAGGGTAGGGCGGGGTTTACCCCGCCGCTTTACTCTCCTTCCCGCCTGACAGGCGGTTTTCCCTCTTGATTTTAAGGAATGAAATCATGACTTCTGTTTATCATGACATTTTCACCGGTTCCGGCGCGATGCCGCGGAAATTCGCCTGGGCATTGCCGTTGTGCATGGCGGCTTTTGCTTGCGTGCCGGCGGGCGCGGCCGGGCCGGATTGTTCGGCCCTGGCCAACCCGATTTACCAGGTTATCAATCCCAGGCTTCAGACCAATCTGCTGACGCCCTGGCAAAGCGAGGCCACCTCCGCCAGCTGGTACGGGTTTACGCAAAGCAACGGTACGCCGTTTCGCGCCTCGCTGAGACCCGCCAACGGGCTGGTGGGCGCGCACCGGCTGTACAAGCCCGCCACCAATGATTTCGTCTGGATGACCGACCTGACTGAAATTTACTCCGCCATCCAGAGATATGGGTATATCTATGCGGGTATCAATTTTTACGTGGCGTCTACTCAGGCCAATTGCACGCAGCCGGTCTACCGTTTCGTGAAGGGCAATGTCCATCGCTTCGCGGTAAGCCCAGCGGAGCGCAATGCCCTGTCCGCCAGTGGCTGGACGTCCGAAGGGGTCAAGTTCCATGGCGGGATTTCTTCAGACGATAGCTCGATGCCGATTGGCGACCTGGACGGCTGGCACCAGATTTTCACCGAGGACTTCACCACCCCGGCGCCTCTGGGTCAGTTCACCAAGGTCTATGGCAACCGGTGGTTCGCCTATCCTTCCACGTGGACCGATACCTCCGGACGGGGCACCTACAACCCGGAGAAGGTGCTGTCGGTGTCCAACGGCGTTCTCGACTGGTACCTGCACACCGAAAACGGCAAGCCCTACGTCGGTGCGGTGATTCCCCAGATTCCCGGCAGCGCCAACGGCGGTCAGACCTACGGCAAGTACACGTTCCGGTTCCGCGCCGACACGATCCCCGGGTACAAGCTGGTCGTCATCCTGTGGCCCGACACCGGCGGTTCGGGCGCGGGCGAGATCAATGGCGAGATCGACTTCCCCGAGGTCAGCGAACTGGTCTCCGGGAAGGACGGGGAGATGTACGCCTTTTTGCACCCGCCCGGCAACCAACCCCAGTCGTCGCTGGCCACGGGCATCGCTGCCGCCGATACCGGGTGGCACATCGCTTCGATTGAGTGGCGCCCCGGCTCTCTGACTTACTACCTGGACGGCCGGCGCATCGGCACCCACACCTCTGGCGTCCCGTCCACGTCGTTCTCCCTGGTTTTTCAAATGGAGACCAACATCGGCGGGCCAGCGCCGTCACCTTCGGCCGCCGGTCATGTCCAACTCGATTGGGTGAGCATTTACGCGCCTAAGTGATTGGGATGGGGTTGTGTTGCACTGGGCAGTTAACCCCATCCCCACCCAACCCTCCCCTTGACGGGGAGGGTTTTGAGGCGGTCCTGGTTTGCTGGGATCAGTTTCGTGCGGTTATTCTTATTTCTCGCCACGCCACCCAGGAACCCGCGGCATACCGGGTCATGATCATCACATACCGGACCAGTTTATTCTGATTGAGGTACGATTGAGAAAACCATTGGCCATCGGCTGTGTATTGTTGTATCGTACCAAAGAAAACCCATTCTCCTGCCTGGGTACGACCGTATATATCGTGCATGCTTAGGCCATTGGGCAATTGATTGGGATTCAGATATACCGTATGCACCAGATATTCCTTGCCAAGATCGATATCTATCCATGTGGGTTGTGGATAACCAAGAGAGTTCCAAAATGTATCGGTTCTGCCATCCATGGCGTAGCGCATATCGGCGGTATTGCTGATGGCGCCGTTGATTTTTGCATTCGGTATGGCTATTTCCGACGGAGTGCTTTGGGTGAAATTGGCCACTACCGTGCAGTTGGACGTGACCGGGCTGGTGGTAAAGGTATTGCCGCTGCGCGTGCCCCCGCAGGAGCCGGTTACCGATGAAACCTGGTAGTTGGCGTTGGGTGTGAGCGTGAATGAGCGGGTTGTGCCTGAGACGACTCCCGTGATGCTTCCCGGCGGGCTGATCGTGCCACCCGTACCCGCGCTGGCCGTGATGGTGTAGGTAACGGGTTGGATGGCCCGCGCGGTCACCTTGATTTCTCGCCACGCTACCCAGGAGCCCGCGGCATCGGTGGTTTGGACAATCACATACCTGACCGGTTTGCTCTGGTTGGGATACGATTGATAAAACCATCGGCCATTGGCGGTGTATTGCTGTATCCTACCAAAGAAAAACCATTCATCGGTCTGGGTGCGGCCGTATATATTGTGAGTGGTTTGGCCATTGGGCAATTGGTTCGGATTAAGATACACCGTATCGATGACATATTCCTTGCCGAGATCGACATCTATCCAGGTGGGTTGCGGGTAATTAAGAGAGTTCCAAAATGTATCGAGGTTGCCATCCAGGGCGTAGCGCATATCGGCGGTATTGCTGATGGCATTGCTGATTCTCGCCGCCGGTATTTCCACTCCCGATATGGGAATAAAATTGGCAATTACCGTGCAATTGGAGGTGATGGCATTGGTTGTGAAGGTATTGCCGATGAGCGTGCCCCCGCAAGTGCCGCTGACCGAGGAAACCAAGTAGTTGGCATAAGGCGCGAGCGTAAACGTGCGGGTTGTGCCTGAGGTCACCCCCGTGATGCTTCCCGGCGGACTGATGGTGCCGCCGGTACCGGCGCTGGCCGTGATGGTGTAGGCCGCGGCGGTGGAAACAAACGTTGCCGTAACGGTGCAACTGCTTGTGGCGGGCGCGGTGGTAAAGACATTACCGCTGAGCGAACCGCCGCAGCCGGTGACCGAGCTGATTTTGTAGTTGGCGCTGGGCGTTACCGTGAAGGCTGAAATGGCCCGGTTGGGTACCTCAAGCGGGACCGACGGCGCAATGGTGCCGCTGCCCGCGGGCGTTACTACCGGGGTGATGGTGTTTTTGCCCAAGGCGGCATATGAAAACTTGTAGGGATTGTTATCGGTGCCTTCCGCGAAAACGATCGAAGGTTTGCCTCCGGCATAAGTGTAGCAGTCGCTGTTGTAATAGAGGTTGTTCAACTCGCCTGTACCAACATCTTTTGAGCAAGTGGGTGCATTGGTGGTTCCATTATCGATTTTTGTATTGATAATTAGCGATGCTCCGTTGCTGAAGTTTACTGCTGCGAGATTACCAATCCCAAATACATTGAATTGGGCGGCTTGCCATTTACTGGGAAATTCATTGAAGATGGTCGCGGATGTTTTAGAGTATGCATTCCCGCCGATAATTATCTGAGCCGTGTCCACGCCATTGGCGGTTTGGCCGCTGAGGATCATCTGATCGTTAAAGCTAGAAAGTGGTTGTACTGGTATATTGTAAATTTCGCTTTTATAACACCAAGTATCATAATTAGAGTTTTTCCATGGCGTCCATTGCTGCGGGCATGATTTGGCATCTTTAATCCAATACCATATCGAGATATAGGCGGCGTTTGGTACATTTGGTAAATTCCAATTTCCGTATACGAACTGCACCCAACCGGAGCAACCCATGTTGTTGTTACAGATATTGCTGCCACCTGATATATTAAACCAATTATTTGTATTGATTTGCAGAGAATAATTATTCTCAACATAAAGAGAATCTATTATGCGGGTCACGCCGGTGACGCTGAGAAAAGAACCCTCCGCTTTCCGTATCAGCCCTCCGACCGAGTTGGCCGAGTAGCCGTAGCCTCCTATTGGCCCCTCCGCTGTGTTTTGCTGCATGGTTTTAGCAAGGCCGGCGGGCGGCGGCGAGGGCGGAGCAGTATTTTGCGGCTGGGCGCAAAAAACCTGCTGCCACTGCGTGCTGGGATAGGATGCCTGAAAGCACCCCTGCCCGGGTGGCTGGGTCTGTTTGATGGCTTGTTGCCAAACCTGGATCGATGATTGCGCCGAGCCGATGGCCGGCAGCATAAAAGTGCCCAAGCCCATCAGGGCCAGCAGCAAAGCGCGGGCGAGCGTTGCGGCCCTGCCTTTCCAGAGAGCGAGCAATTCCATGCTCGGCGCAAGTCCGGCCTTCATGGCTTGCGAGTCTTGATATCTCATGTCACACCTCGGTACGTTGTTAAATAGCTTGTAGAGCAAGGCCCAGATTTCGGAGCGCAAGATCAATCAACCCGGATTTCGATTTGCCGCAGCCTCGCAGAAGACCGGCACGCTTCATGCGGCACAGGCCGTGCGTAAGCGCCATGCACAACGCAAATGGAAAAACTGGGAACAAGGATTGTTTGTTGTTGGACGATTCTGGGGGATCCGTGATGCATCGGGTTTGTGCGCTCACCTCCGCGCAATTCGAACCGATGCATCACTGCTACAGATTATATGGGGTGGTACTAACTTGTGCCTAACGGTTTTGCATTGCACGTTTGGCGTGAAGTCCTCTTGCGGCACAAGGCGCAACGCCACTATCGGGCTTGATCCCTCGCACCACGCAAGTTGGGCGAGGGCGCAAGACCGGGCAAGGATGTTGGGTTGCGCAGGCTTGCTATTGACCCAGCGTGACCACGACCGGCGCGTGGTCGCTGGGTTTGGGCCATTTGCGGGGGGTGCGGTCGATGGCGCAGGCGGTGACTTCGGCGGCCAGGGGCTGGCTGACCAGGATGTGGTCGATGCGCAGCCCGCGGTTTTTTTGGAAACCGAGCATGCGGTAATCCCACCAGGAAAAGCTTTGCTCCGGCTGCTCGAACAGGCGGAAGGCATCGGTTAGGCCCAGCCGCAAAAGCTGCCGGAAATGTTCGCGCTCTTCTTCGGTGTGGAGGATGGTTCCGGCCAGTCCGATGGGGTCGAAGCTGTCGCGGTCTTCGGGCACGATGTTGAAGTCGCCCAGCAAGATCAGGCGCGGGTGCGCGGCCAGTTCTTCGCGCAGCGCCTCGCGCAAGGCGCGCAGCCAGGTGAGCTTGTATTCGAATTTTTCACTGCCCGGCGCCTGGCCGTTGACGAAATAGCCGTTGACCACACGCACCGGGCCGCTTGGTCCGTGCAAGGTGCCCGCGATGACGCGCGCGGCATCATCGGCATAGCCGGGAATGCCGCGCGCCACCTGCGTGAGCGCGAGCGGCGCACGGGCCAACAGCGCGACGCCGTTGTAGGTTTTTTGGCCGTATACGTGCGCCGTGTAGCCGGCCGCGTGTAGGGCATCGTGCGGGAATTTGTCTTCGGTGAGCTTGAGTTCCTGCAAGGCCAGCAGATCGACCGGATGGGCTGCCAGCCAGTCCAGTACATGCGCCAAGCGCACGGTTAGGGAATTGACGTTCCAGGTAGCGAGTTTCATCCGGGCGATTGTGGCGTCTATGCCATCATGTTGGAAAAAAAGTCAGCCGTAGTGTGATCTTTTTCACGTCCGCGCGGCCGCTCGTCGATGTGCTGCGTTATGCTTTGCAGACGTTTTTAACTCACTTTTTGGAGGTTTCTTGTCATGCCATCCTTGACTCAACGACTGACAGCCGAAGCGCTGGGCACCGCGTGGCTGGTGCTGGGCGGCTGCGGCAGCGCGGTGCTGGCGGCCGCTTATCCCAACCTGGGCATCGGTTTTGCGGGCGTATCGCTGGCGTTCGGTTTGACGGTGTTGACGATGGCGTTTGCCATCGGCCACATTTCGGGCTGCCACCTCAACCCCGCCGTCAGCGTGGGCTTGACCGTGGCCGGGCGCTTGCCGGTGCGTGACTTGGTGCCCTACATCATTGCGCAGGTTATCGGCGCCGCGGTGGGGGCGTTGGCGTTGTACCTGATCGCCTCCGGCAAGCCGGGCTTTGAGCTGGGCGGCTTTGCCACCAACGGCTACGGCGAGCATTCGCCGGGCGGTTATACGATGATGGCGGCGTTTGTTTGCGAAGCGGTGCTGACCTTCGTGTTCCTGTTCGTGATTCTGGGTTCGACCGACGAGCGCGCTTCCGGCAAGTTCGCACCGATTGCCATCGGCTTGTGCTTGACGCTGATCCACTTGGTTTCAATTCCGGTGACCAATACTTCGGTCAACCCGGCGCGCTCGACGGCGCCGGCGCTGTTCGTCGGCGGCGCGGCGATTGAACAGCTGTGGCTGTTCTGGCTTGCACCGATCGTCGGCGCGGCGATCGCGGGCGTGGTCTATCCGCTGGTCGCGGGCCGGGCGAAAAACTGATTGTCTTTAGTAACGCCAAACCGAAACGGGGCCGTCGGCCCCGTTTTTATTTGCGCAACATGCAGCGCTGAATGAAGTCGGCGATTTGCGCTTGCCGCGCCGGGTCGGCGGCGTGCAGCTCGGCCAGCAGGCCGTGCAAAAATTTTTGCGCCACGCCGCGCGAGAGGCCGTCCAGCACCTCGGGTACCGGCTCGCCCTTGGTCAGGCGTTTTTGGGCGCGCGCCAGTTCGGCGGCGCGCCAATCGTCGGCCTGTTGATGTAATTGGCGGATCAGCGGCACCACGCCCTGCGCCGGGTCGCGTTGCGCCATCCAGCGCATGAAGTTTTGCACGCCCGCTTCGATGATCGCCTCGGCCTGCGCGACGGCGGCTTGGCGGTTGGCCTGGCCGGTTTGCACGACTTGCGCCAAGTCGTCCACGGTGTAGAGGTAAACGTCGCCCAGCGCCTTGACTTCCGGCTCGATGTCGCGCGGCACGGCCAGATCGACCATGAAGATGGGCCGGTGCAGCCGCGCTTTGAGGGCGCGCTCGACGGCGCCCAGGCCGATGATGGGCAGCTGGCTGGCGGTGCAGCTGACCACGATGTCGAAGGCGTGCAGGCGGCTGGCCAAATCGCCCAGCCGCATGGTGGCGGCGCCTAGGCGCGCGGCGAGCTTTTCGGAACGCTCGGCGGTGCGGTTGGCGATGGTGATGGATTTGGGATGCCGGGCGGCGAAATGCGCGGCGGCCAGTTCGATCATTTCGCCCGCGCCGACGAACAGCACGTGCGTGCGGCCCAGGTCCTCGAACAGATGGCCGGCCAGCCGCACGGCCGCCGCCGCCATGCTGATGGAGTGCTCGCCGATGGCGGTGGAACTGCGCACCGCCTTGGCGACGGCAAAGCTGCGCTGGAACAGGTGATTGAGCGTTGCGCCCAGCGCCCCGGCTTGTTCGGCCGCGTTGACGGCGGATTTGATCTGGCCCAGGATTTGCGTTTCGCCCAGCACCATGCTGTCCAACCCGCTGGCGACGCGGAAGGCGTGGCGCGCGGCTTCGCTTTCTTGCAAGACATAGGTGTGGCCGCGTAACGCGCCCGCATCGACTTGGCCGGCCCGCGCCAGCCAGCCGAAGGCGTGTTCAAAGTCCGGGCGTTCCGAGGCGCAATAAATTTCGGTGCGGTTACAGGTGGAAAGAATCGCCGCTTCCGGGTGCCGGGCAAACGACTGGCGCAGCCCCTGCAGGGCCGGGGCCAATTGATCGAGCGTGAACGCGAAACGCCCGCGCAGATCCAACGGCGCGGTGGTGTGGTTCAGTCCCAAGGCCCATACCGACATTGGACTAGATTATAAAATTTCAAATTCTTTTCGGCAGGGCGGCGCGAGCCGTACTGGTTTCAATACTGTTCAGTTAAAGAATTTCAAATCGTCATTCCCGCGCAGGCGGGAATCCAGTGGGCTCTGGTTATCGCAGGAAGATGGATGCGTCGTCTGGATTCCCGCGTGCGCGGGAATGACGAGATCAGGGGTCTTTAAGCTTAACGGAACTGTATTGCTTGGCCCGCCGTTGCGCGCCGTTCCCTGCAATGAACGCCACCGATTTTTTCTGGCACATCGTCAACTTTATCGCCCCAGCGTTCTGGCTGGGGCTGGCGATAGCGCTTTTGGACATGGTGGCCGGCCGCTGGACAGCGCCCCGGCGCTGGCGGCGCGGTCTGTTGCTGGATTGGGCGATCGGCGCCGCCGTGCTGCTGGCCGGGCTGCTGATTACCGGCCATGACGGGCGGATGCTGACCTACGGCGCATTGGCGCTGGCCGTGGCGGTCAGGCGCAGCTTGATTCGTTGAACAATCCCGGCATCCGTACACTACCGCGCCGATCTTTCACACCCGAGTTTTGATGAAATCTCCCGCCCCCCCCGGACCGGACTCTTATGACGCGCCTTTGCGCGACGACGTGCGCAGCCTTGGCGCGCTGGTCGGGCGCATGTTGGCCGAGCAGGTCGCGCCGGATTTTTTGGATGAAGTCGAGCGCATCCGCACCGCCGCCATCGCCCGCCGTCAGGAAAGCGCGCCGCTGGCGCCGCTGGCCGATTTGCTGAGCGGGCTGGGCGCCGCGCATGCCGAAGCGCTGGGGCGGGCGTTCGCCACGTATTTTCAAGCGGTCAATACGGCCGAGCGGGTTCACCGCATCCGCCGCCGCCGCGACTATCAGCGTGCCGGCAGCGCGCCGCAGCCCGAATCGCTGCTCGACGTGCTGGCGCGGCTTAAAGCACAGGGCGTGACGGCCGACGAGCTGCTGGGCTGGCTGGAGCGCTTGCAGGTCGAGCCGGTGTTTACCGCGCACCCGACCGAGGCGGTGCGCCGCTCG
>Ga0209628_10003984_pt1 | contig 10532 bp, 9 predicted proteins | sample TergutCu122P4_FD_187285 | JGI IMG/M metagenome (GOLD analysis project Ga0209628, IMG submission 187285) | Cubitermes ugandensis P4 segment gut microbial communities from Kakamega Forest, Kenya - Cu122 P4 (SPAdes) (version 2) | ecosystem: Host-associated > Arthropoda: Insects > Digestive system >... | reverse complement strand
TCTCCATTGGCACCCGGGTCATCGATTCCACGCCTACGGCGATCACAATGTCCATGGCGCCGGACATCACGGCTTGTGCCGCGAAATGCAGCGCCTGTTGCGAAGAGCCGCACTGCCGGTCGATCGACGTGCCCGGCACGCTCTCCGGAAGCTTCGAAGCCATCACCGCATTGCGGGCGATGTTGTTCGACTGCTCGCCGACTTGCATCACACAACCCATGATGACGTCCTCAACCTGGGCCGGATCGACTTTGGTACGGTCGACCAACTCGTCCAGGATCTTGGCCGCAAGGTCGGCCGGATGCCACCCGGCGAGGCGCCCCCCTTTACGGCCACCGGCGGTGCGGGCGGCGGCGACGATATAAGCCTCGGTCATTTCTGATCTCCCTGATTATCTGGCTGGGTCAATTTTCGGGGCTGATTAAAGAGTTGGTCGATCATTTAGTCAATTGATCAATTAACTCTTGTGGAGAGCCGCTGCTTGCGCTTATCTGCGGCCCTCTTTGGCCAAATGACCGGGATATTCGTGACTGTCAGCGCACAGAAAGGGCTCGCCAGCGGGAAAAGTTCCACGGCAGAGAAGCTGCTCGTGGCTGCGAACCAGTTGATGATCGAGCGTTCATCGATCGAGATATCCCTAAGTGACATCGCGCAGAAGGCCGGCGTCAACGCTGCCCTTGTGAAATATCATTTTGGCAACAAAGACGGACTGTTGTTGGCATTGCTAGCCCGCGACGCCGCGACAGAGCTTTCCAACCTTGAATATCTCCTGGCTCAGTCGATCTCGGCGACCGCCAAGCTGAAGCTGCATATCGGGGGCATCATCCGCGCCTATTACCGGTTTCCCTATATGAACCGGTTGATCCATTATCTTTTGCACGAGAGCGCGCCCGCCTATGCCGACGAGGTCTCGAAATTCTTTGTCGCGCCGCTGTTGGATTTTCATCGTCGCCTGCTCGCCGAAGGCGTCAGCCGTGCAGAGTTCCACGCTACCGATCCAGTGCTCTTTTACACCAGCCTGATTGGTGCCTGCGATCACCTGTTCTTTGGCCGGCACGCGGTGTCGCGCGCAACAGGAGTTGGTCCGATCACCGATGAAGTCTGTCGACAATACATCAAGCACATGGAGACGCTGATCTGTCGAGGCATACTGAATGGGGCGAAGGGGGAGTAGCGAATGGCGCAGGGATGGCCCACTAGGTGTCACTCTATTCCCAACATCTCCTTTCGTCGTTGAACCCACAAACATCCAACCAGCAAACATCCAAGGAGAGGTTCTAAGATGCAGTTGAAAGACGTTGCCGTTCTCATCACTGGCGGTGGTTCGGGCTTGGGAGCTGCGACCGCCCGCGCCATGGCCGCCAAGGGCGCCAAGATAGGCGTGATCGACCAGAACAAGGAAAACGCCGAGAAGGTCGCGGCTGAAGTGAAGGGTGTGGCCCTTCATGCCGACGTGACCGACGAGGGGCAGATCAAGGCGGCGATTGCGAAGGCCGAAGCTGCGCACGGCATCGCGCGCGTGCTGATGAACTGTGCTGGCATCGGCGGTTCGCGGCGCATCGTCGGTAAGGAGGGCGTCTATCCGCTCGACAAATTCGTCCGTATCATCAACGTCAATCTGATCGGCACGTTCAACTGTCTGCGGTTGTTCGCCGAGCGCCTGGTCACCGCCGAGCCGATCGGGGAGGAGCGCGGTGTCATTGTTAATACCGCGTCCGTTGCCGCCTTTGAGGGCCAGATCGGCCAGATCGCCTATTCTGCTTCGAAGGGCGGGGTGGTCGGCCTCACGCTGCCGGCTGCTCGTGACCTCGCAAGCCATAAGATTCGTGTCAACACCATTGCGCCGGGCCTGTTTTTCACGCCGTTGCTGATGGGGCTGAGTGAGGAAGCTCTCAAGAGCTTGGGATCCCAGGTGCCGCACCCGTCGCGCCTCGGTGAACCCACCGAATACGGTGCGCTCGCCGTGCACATCGTCGAGAACGCGATGCTCAACGGCGAAACCATCCGCCTCGACGGCGCTATCCGTATGGCGCCGCGGTAAGACATATCTACCGTCCCCGCAGAAGCGGGGCCCCATACCCAAAACCACCGGCGGAAAACAAAGCGCAAGCTTGGTTCAGCGCCGGTGGCCATCAATAAGAAGGGCCTGCCGTCATGGAGCCCTGCTCGCTGCGCCTGTCATTGGGCCGCGCGCCGGGCGGACCTGTTGGCGTGGCTGGCACGATAATATTGGGAGGCTGCGCATGGCTGAAAAACCGCTGCTGATCGAGCATGACGACGGAGTCGATCGGGTGACGCTCAATCGCCCCGAACTCCTGAACGCGCTCGATCCCACGCTGATTGATGCACTCAACGATTATTTCCAGGGACTGCAGCGCAATCGCACCACGCGCGTCGTGGTGCTGAAGGGCGCTGGCAAGAATTTTTGCGCGGGCCTTGACCTCAAGCACGCGATGCAGCGCCGCGCCGGGCAGCAGGAGCCGCCAAGCGTGACTGAATCGTTGGACTCGCAGCGACGCATCGCCGACATTGTCATGCTGATGCGGCGCTGCCCGCAGCCGATCATTGCGCTGGTGAGGGGCGCGGCCGCCGGCGGGGGCTTTGCACTCGCGCTTGCCTCCGATGTTCGCATCGCGACGAAGTCGGCGCGGATGAATTGCGCTTTCATCAAGCTTGGGGTCGGCGGCTGTGACATCGGCACCAGCTACTTCCTGCCGCGGCTCGTCGGCGTTTCCGTCGCTTCCGAACTGATCCTCACCGGCCGTTTCATCGGCGCAGAGCGCGCACTCGCGGTAGGGCTCGTGTCCGAAGTCGTTGATGAAGATGAGCTCGACGCGGCCGCCTTGCCCTATGTCGACGCCATGATGGCGGCGTCGCCGACAGCCCTGAGGCTATCAAAGGAGTGTCTCAATATGAGCGTGGACGCGGGATCACTGGAAGCTGCGATCGCGATGGAAGATCGCAACCAGATCCTGTGCAGCCGCTCGGAAGATTTTGCCGAAGGCATCAAGGCCTTCCTTGAAAAGCGAAAGCCTGTCTATAACAGGCGCTGAACGACCAGATCCGCAAAGGACAGAAATTCCAGGAGACGCAAAATGAGTGGGAGTGCGGCGGCAACGATGACGAATCCGGCCTTTCGCAAAGTTGAATGGGCTCCGCGAGATATCGCGACCGAGCGGCGTGACGACGGCACGATCGTGCTGCAGTCAAGGATTCCGCTACAGCCTTACGAGACGCACATCCCGGCCGCGCTCGCGAAATGGGCCAAAGAGGCGCCCGAGCGCATCTGGCTTGCGCAGCGCGGCGGCCCTGATCGGAGGTGGCGTGAGGTCTCCTACGGCGAAGCCAAGCGCATCGTTGATGGGCTGACGCAGGCGCTGCTCAATTTTGGGTTGGAAGAGGGCCGACCGATTGCGATCCTCTCCGCCAATTCGATCGAACATGCCTTGATGACGCAGGCCGCGATGCAGGCGCGTCTGCCAGCGTCGCCGATATCGCCGGCCTACTCGCTGATGAGTCACGATCACGTCAAACTGAAATATATGTTCGACCTGATCAAGCCGGCGGTCGTGATGGTGCAAGATGGCCCGCCGTTCGAGAATGCGCTCAATGCACTCGATCTTCGGGGAGTCACGGTCGTTCACGTCATGCGGCCTTGTAATGGCATCAAGAGTGTCAGCTTTGCTGAACTGGCAGCAACGCCGGTTACGAAGGATGTCGACATATCAATCGCGAAGATTACGCCGCGGACAGTCGGCAAGCTGCTCTTCACCTCCGGCTCGACCGGCATGCCAAAGGCCGTCATCAACACGCAGGAAATGATGTGCGCCAATGCGGCGATGATGATGCAGGTACGACCGCGCCTGCCGAACGACCCGCTGCCGACCATGCTCGACTGGATGCCCTGGAACCACACCATGGGCGGCAACGCCGGGTTTCACCCCCTTCTGATCGACGGCGGCACTTTTTATATTGATGACGGCCGGCCGATGCCCGGCCAGCTCGAGGAGACGATCCGGAATCTGCGCGAGGTCTCGCCGACTTATTACGGCAACGTTCCGGCAGGCTACGCCGCGCTCGCGGCCGTGATGGAAAAGGATGACGCGCTTTGCCGCAGCTTCTTCAAGAACCTCTCCATCATGGCCTATGGCGGCGCGCGGCTGCCAGATGATCTCTACGACCGTATGCAGGCGCTCGCCGTGAAGACCACCGGCGAACGCATCGTGTTTTATACGGGCTGGGGCTCGACTGAGACTGCACCGACATCGACAGGCACCTATTGGGATACCGAGCGCGTCGGTCTGATCGGCTTGCCGTTTCCGGGAGTCGAATTGAAGATGGTGCCGTGCGGCTCGAAGTACGAGTTGCGGGTGCGCGGCATCAACGTCACGCCCGGTTATCTCAATCAGCCCGAGCTCACCAGGAAGATGTTCGACGAGGAAGGGTTCTACTGCATTGGCGATGCCGGCATCTTTGTCGATGCCTCAGATCCCGTGCAGGGCGTTATCTTCGCTGGCCGCGTGGTGGAGGATTTCAAGCTCATGACCGGCACCTTTGTCCATGTCGGCTCGCTCCGCACCGACACGATCGCGGCCGCAACCCCTGTCGTACACGACGCGCTGGTTGCTGGTGAGGGGCGCGCCTTCATCGGGCTACTTGTCTGGCCGAACCTTCACGCCTGTCGTCAACTCATTGGCAATCCCGACGCGACCTTTGAAGAGGCCATCAAGCATCCGGCCGTGATCGATTGCCTGAAGCGCGGACTGCAGGCACACAATGAGGAAGCCGAAGGCGCAAGCAGCCGCATCATCGTGCGCGCCATGTTGATGGCTGAACCACCATCGATTGACGGCAACGAACTCACCGACAAGGGCTATATCAACCAGCGCGCGGGGCTTGAGCGTCGCGCTGCGCTGGTGGAGCGGCTTTATGCCGATCAGCCCGACGAAGACGTCATCATTCTCAAATAAACCGCACCACCAACATGGGTACATCAACATGAATTTTGATTTCTCAGATGACCAGAAACAGTTGCGCGATCAGGCCCGCAAATTCCTCGCCGAGAAGTGTTCGCCGAAAGCTGTTCGTGCAGTGCTTGACGGCAAGGCGCCGTATGATCGCGAATTGTGGAAGGGACTTGCCGAGATGGGCTTTCTCGGCGTCGCGATCCCGGAGGAATATGGCGGCGCGGGCGCTGGCCATCTTGAGCTTTGCGTGATCGCGGAGGAGATGGGCCGCGTGCTGGCGCCGGTGCCGTTCTCGTCGACCGTTTATCTCGGTGCCGAAGCGTTGCTGATTGCCGGCAGTGATGCGCAGAAGAAGAAGTGGCTGCCGGCAATTGCCTCGGGCGAGGCGATCGGCACGCTGGCGCTGTTCGAGGGCAAAGGCAATCCATCGCCGAAGAACATCAGGCTTTCGGCCTCTGGCGGCACGCTCAATGGCGTGAAGAAGCCCGTCCCCGACGGGGCCATTGCCGATTTTGCTGTTGTCGCGGCGCGCACCGGATCGACGGGTCGCGATAGTGACATCTCCCTGTTCCTTGTCGATCTCAAGGCTGGCGGCGTCGAGGTCAAGGACCTCACCAATATTGATCCAACCCGCGGTCAGGCAGAGCTTATTTTTAAGAACTGCAAGGCTGAGCCGCTGGGTGCGGCCGGAGAGGGCTGGAGTATCCTCTCGCAGGTGCTCGACCGCGCCGCGGTGTTGATTGCTTTCGAACAAGTCGGCGGCGCCGACCGCGCGCTGGAAATGGGCCGCGACTACGCGCTCGATCGCATCGCCTTCGGTCGTCAGATCGGATCGTTCCAGGCCGTCAAGCATATGCTTGCGGATATGTATGTGTCGGCAACGCTGGCGCGCTCGAACAGCTATTACGGCGCCTGGGCGCTCTCTACCAATGCTCCGGAGCTGCCGGAGGCGGCGGCCACCGCCCGCGTCAGCGCGACGCAGGCATTTCAGCATTGTGCCAAGAACAACATGCAGGTTCACGGCGGCATGGGTTTCACCTGGGAATTCGACTGCCACATGTACTACCGGCGAGCCAATGCGCTCGCGCTGTCGCTCGGCAGTCTATCCTATTGGGAGGACGCCCTGATTGATCGCATGCGCAAGAAGAATGCAGCGTAGCGCGAAACGAAAGAAGGCGTGCCATGAATTTTGACGACACCCCACAGGAAGCCGCGTTTCGCTCCGAAGCGCGTGGCTGGATCAACTCTAATGCACCCAAGCAGTATGAGGACGAACTGCGCCAGACCTCGCTGGGTCAGAGGGGGTTGAAAAGCGCCAACACCCTCGACGTGGCGAAAGCCTGGCAGAAGAAGAAGGCCGATGCTGGCTGGGCCTGCCTGCACTGGTCCAGGGAATATGGCGGCCGCGGCGCGTCACCGATCGAGCGCGTGATCTGGCAGCAGGAAGAAGGCGTCTTCGGCAAGCTCGGCGCGATGTTCATCATCGGGCACGGCATGTGCGGGCCGACGATGATGGCCTACGCGCGCGAGGAGCATAAGCGCAAATATCTGCCACCGCTCGCCTCCGGTGAGAAGGTCTGGTGCCAGCTGTTCTCCGAGCCAGCCGGTGGCTCCGACGTTGCGGGCCTGCGCACCCGCGCCGAAAAGCAGGGTGATGAATGGGTCATCAATGGCCAGAAGATCTGGACCTCGGGTGCGCATTATTCCGACTATGGCATCCTCCTCACCCGCACAGATCCGACCGTGCCGAAGCACAAGGGCCTCACCATGTTCTTTTTGGACATGAAGAGCCCGGGCGTCGAGGTGCGGCCGATCAAGCAGGGGAACGGAGCATCCGACTTCAACGAAGTCTATTTCACCAATGTCCGCATCCCCGACAATCAGCGCCTTGGTGAAGTCAATGATGGCTGGAACGTCTCGTTGACCACGCTGATGAACGAGCGCATGTCGATTGGCGCGAGTGTGGCGACCGGCTTCCCCGAGCTGTTCGACTATTGCGGCAGCCTGATGCTGGAGGATGGCCCTGCCATCGAAGACCGCGCCGTCCGTTCCAGGCTTGCAAACTGGGCAGCGAAAGCAAGCGGCCTGAAATACACCAGCATGCGTGCAATCTCCGCTTTGTCCAGGGGGGAGCGGCCGGGGCCGGAGAATTCCATCGGCAAGCTGGTGGCTGCCTCCATGATTCAGGATGTCGCGACCTATGCGCTGGATCTGCAGGGCGCTGCAGGCGTGGTGAGCGGCCCGGACGATGCGGAGGTCGCCGGCCGCTTCCAGGCGATGCTGCTGCGTGCACCTGGCACGCGCGTCGAGGGGGGCACTGACGAGATCATGCGGAATATCATCGCTGAGCGCGTGCTCGGGTTGCCTGGCGATATCCGCGTCGACAAGGACGTTCCCTTCAGCAAGATTCCGACGAAAGGCAGAGGATGAAGACGCTCATCCTGACACTGAGCAAGGATTGACTGAGAGGTACGCCATGAATTTCGATGATACCCCGCAGGAAGCGGCTTTCCGTGCCGAGGCACGCAAGTGGATCGACGCAAATGCGCCGAAGGAGTTGGAGGAGGAACTGTCGAAAGCCTCGCTCGGGCGCATCCGCCTTGAGAGGCAGGACATCATCGAGGTCGCCAAGGTTTGGCAGAAGAAGAAGTCGGATGGCGGCTGGGTCTGCCTGCACTGGCCAAGGGAATATGGTGGTCGCGGTGCCTCACCGATCGAGAAGGTGATCTGGCAGCAGGAAGAGGGTATCTACTACAAATTGACCCACCCCTTCCAGATCGGCGAAGGCATGTGCGGCCCGACCCTGATGGCGTTTGGCAGCGAGGAGGACAAACGGCGCTATCTGCCCAGGATCGCGTCCGGCGAGGAGATCTGGTGCCAGCTGTTCTCAGAGCCTGCTGGCGGCTCTGATGTTGCAGGACTGCGCACCCGCGCGGAAAAGAATGGCGACAACTGGATCATCAACGGCCAGAAGATCTGGACCTCTGGTGCGCATTACTCCGATTATGGTCTCCTGATCACGCGTACTGACCCCAATGTACCCAAGCACAAGGGCTTGACCATGTTCTTCCTCGACATGAAGAGCAAAGGTGTTGAGGTGAGGCCAATCAAGCAGGCTAACGCCATGCAGGAATTCAACGAGGTCTATTTTACGGATGTCGTCATTCCGGACAGCCAACGGCTGGGTGCGGTCGGCGATGGCTGGAATGTCTCACTGACAACATTGATGAATGAGCGTGTGACGATCGGCTCGCGGCTTGCGACCGGCTTTCCCGAAATCTTCGAGTTCTGCTCCAATCTGATGACCGAGAATGGGCTTGCGATCGACGATCGCGCCACGCGTTCCAAGCTGGCTGATTGGGCGGTGAAGGCCAGCGGGTTGAAATATACGAGCTACCGCGCGGTCTCCGCGTTGTCGAAGGGTGAGCGACCGGGGCCGGAAAACTCGATCGGCAAGCTGGTTGCGGGCTCGTTGCTGCAGGACATCGCGACTTATGCGGTGGACCTCGAAGGCGCAGCCGGCGTCCTCACCGGTGCCGACAACGAGCAGGCGCACGGTCAATTCCAGCAGATGCTGTTGACCGCGCCCTCGACGCGCGTTGCCGGCGGCACCGACGAGATCCTGCGCAACATCATCGCCGAACGCGTACTGGGTCTTCCCGGTGATATCCGCGTCGACAAGGATGTTCCGTTCAACAAGATTCCAACCAAAGGGCGCTGATCATGGACGCAAAGACAACAGCGCGGGACATGGCGGAGGATCGTATCGGGGTGCTCGAAGAGCTCATCAATGAGCGCCACTCCGTTCGTGCCTTCCTGCCACGCGAAGTCAACCATGAGATCATCAAGCGCGTGTTGGAGGCGGCACAACGCACCGCTTCATGGTGCAACAGCCAGCCCTGGCAGGTGTTGATCGTAAGCGGCAAGGCCAGGGAGCGCTTCGGCAAGCTGATCTACGCAGAGGCGGCTTCCGGCGCTGCAAACGACTTCGATTTTGCGCCGCCGCGGGAATATGTCGGCGTCTATCAGGAGCGCCGCCGCGAGAGCGGTTATCAGCTTTACGATACGCTTGGTATTAGCCGCGGTGACAGGGCGGCCTACACGAAACAATCGCTCGAAAACTACAACTTTTTCGGCGCACCGCATGTCGCTATCATCCACACCAACGAGCCGCTGGGTGTCTATGGCGCGATTGATTGCGGAGCCTATGTCGCAAATTTCATGCTGGCGGCCCAGGCGCTTGGGCTCGGTACCGTTCCGCAGGCCGCGCTGGCGCACCACGCTGGACTTATTCGACGCCACTTCAAGATGCCCGATGATCGTCGCGTGGTCTGCGGGGTCTCCTTCGGCTACGCCGACTATGCCCACAAGGCCAACAGCTATCGCACCTCTCGTGCCAGCATCGCAGAGACAGTGACTTTTTTGGACGAGTAGTCCCGGTCTGGTCAGAAATGGATGGCCGGTTTGCGCATGGCCGGTTTAGACCCTGCCTGACACAGGATGTCGGGTATGCTGGGATGTAGATTGTTAGCCCAAGCCACCCCAGGAGACTCCAATGACCAAAGATAATCGCATCACGCTCTACTATTCACCGCAGACCCGCGCGACCGGCACGCGAGTGCTGCTGGAGGAACTCGGCGCTCCCTACGATCTCCACGTTCTGAACATGAAGGCGGGCGAGCAACGTCAGCCGACCTATCTCGCCATCAATCCGCTCGGCAAGGTGCCTGCGATTCGTCGCGGCGAGGCGGTGGTGACCGAGCAGGTGGCGATTTACATTTATCTCGCCGACCTGTTCCCGCAGGCTGGCCTGGCACCCGCGCTCGATGATGTCAGGCGCGGCCCCTATCTGCGCTGGATCGCCTATTACGGCTCAGCCTTCGAGCCAGCGGTGATGGACAAGTTCATGAAGCGTGAGCCGGCGCCGGTGACATCATCGCCGTATTCCGACTACGATTCCATGCTCGGCGTCCTGGAGGCGCAGCTTTCCAGCAGACCTTACCTGCTCGGGGAGCAAATGACCGCGGCCGACATTCTTTGGGGAGTGGCTCTTAGCTGGACGATGATGTTCGGCGTCGTGCCCAAGAAGGACGTGTTTGTTCGCTACTCTGAGCGTATCACCTCACGTCCAGCTTTCCAGCGGATCACGGCCGCCGACGCCGAAATGGCGGCGCAGCACGCAGCCGCCTGTGGTGAGTGAGAGCGCCGCGAGGGAGAATTTTAGGCATCCCGGGATCATGCAGGTGCGCGTGATGAGAACAGGGCGCGCTCCTCTTCCGTGCGAGTCTTAGAATTTCGGCGCCCGCTTTTCCGCGAACGCCTTGATGCCTTCCTTGATCTCATGGCCGCGCATGCTCTCGCGGTGACGCCAGTCGGCGGCTTCTTCGTCGAGCTTGCCGCGAGCGAATTCGTTGATCGCGCGCTTCATGCCGCGCATCGCCATTGGCGCGTTGCCGGCAAGAACCGTGGCGAGTTCGTCCACTTCCTCATCGAGACGCTCCATAGGCACCATCGCGGTGAGATAGCCGATGCGCAGTAGTTCCGGCGCGCCGATCTTCCGCGCCG
>Ga0209628_10003983_pt1 | contig 10532 bp, 2 predicted proteins | sample TergutCu122P4_FD_187285 | JGI IMG/M metagenome (GOLD analysis project Ga0209628, IMG submission 187285) | Cubitermes ugandensis P4 segment gut microbial communities from Kakamega Forest, Kenya - Cu122 P4 (SPAdes) (version 2) | ecosystem: Host-associated > Arthropoda: Insects > Digestive system >... | reverse complement strand
CCCACTACTACTCAGAAAAATCTGGTAGCGCCGGGAATCGAACCCGAGACATCTGTATCTGTAGCCAGAAACTCTGACCACTAGACCACAGAGGCGGTCTCCTTTATTCTATAACAATATATATGTTACATTACAATCCTCAACATGTTTCGAGCAGTACCTTGCTCATCTTCAGGAGGACAAATTGTATTACTACAGCCTCTGGTACTGTCACTCTCTGTAAACAGCTGTTTACAGAGAGTGACAATACCAGATGCCGTAATAATACAATTTGTCCTCCTGAAGATGAGCAAGGTACTGCCCGAAACATTTTGAGGATTGTAATGTAACATATACATTTTTATTCTTACACTAGATGCCGGACTGCTGGCTAGAAGTCAGTATCCGGAAGGTCCTGTGACCGGCCACCTCGACACAGGTTTTTCTTGGTTTCCCTGTGTCTACAAGCGAATGCTGAGATGGTTCCCCAGTTTCCAAGTTGCTACTACATGCTTCTCATGTTGCCCTCCCGACTTAAATATTCTAGTTACCCTTTTTTTTTCTCTCTCATATTTGTGTATGTGTAAAATAACCACTGCCACCGGGTGACATCCCAATTGCAGTTAATAAATATTATTATTATTATCATCATTAATTTGCCAAAGTTGTAAAATTCCATTGACTGAGTTCCAAGCAAGCTGCAAAATGCTGAATTGGGCATATGATTATGTTATGAATCATGTGTTCTTCAACTTTGTATATTGTTCCATCTTGCAATTTCTGAAATGAAATCGTGCTAATATTTTTAATTAAACATGTATATTATTTTGGACATTATCCTTCATCTCTGGTTCTCCATAGAGTCAGCTGTTTTTTAATGGGCTCAACTGAGTAAGAACCTCTCCTCCTTTTACAGCCATTGATGGAAACAAATCCAGTTTCTGAAATGTTTGATTTGTAAAACTCCAGATGAAGGACAGTATGTAAGATAGTAGTAAAATGTATTGTCACAACACTGTCAGGAAGATTTACAGTTAGCTTTACGAATGTAGGTTTCATGCCAGCGTTTACCTCAGTATTCATGTAGTTAAGTTAAAATGTTGTTAAATCAGGCACATGTTTTTGGCAGAGTGAGTTATTTGTGTTATATATTTGGGTTCTGTTTCATAAATATGTTTACAGTCTTGGTCTTATAAAAATGTGCAGTTTGTGATTACATCAACACCACCACCACTGCCAATTACAGTGGTAGAGGTGATGGTGATGGTGGTGGTGATGATGTGGAAAATCTTTCATGTAAACACTCCTCCCTTTGTGTTTGCTATTCCAGTTGTACATTCTGATGCCTTTGCATTGGAAAGTTATATTTAAGTTTGTAGCAGGTGGTAATTCTTATAATGACTGAAGAAATTTTTGATGTTTAAGTAACATTATTACATTCACTATAATACTGGTGCTTACTGTCACCATATTTCCCATTCAGTAATTTCTTAGCACCACTGATGGAACAGGAATGATTAAGGAACTAAATTAATGGTCTTTGCTGTCTGTTCACTAATTTAATAAATCACCAAACAGTGCAGCATATTTTACATGTCTCCATACTTGATTTGGCCATTCATGGCCATCATCAGAGGATTCATCCTACCAATATTTGTACAATGATAAAAGTTATTTTACATTAACAGTAGGTGATTCACTTGTTAAAATCAGAATTAACATTTATTATAAAATATGTGCAGATATTCATTACTGAAATTGATTCCCTGTGACCTGCCTGTACGTACAATATTTTCATTTGCATCAGAGTAAATTTATATATGAATTATAGTCATTCCATAAATTTATTTTCTTACTGTTTACTCCAAATTGTCCCAATGTGATCACCCTTCCTATTGCCATCTGATCCTCTGCATATTCTGCAACTAATCATTTATTGTAACATTTGAAGTTTGGGTCACACTGTGTGGGATGTGACACTGTGTTGTTAGATGAGTTGTTCCTGAAAATCTTAAGGCACTGTTGTCCTGCAGAATGTTGGGAACCACTCAACCCAATGATACAGCGTCACATGCCAGAAGACCCAAATCCTCAACAAAACCATTGTAAGAGCCTCAAATCTTGCAACAAATGGTAAGCTGCAGAACTGTGATACTTCAAAACATTGGGAACCACTTGCCTAAAGACATCCCAGAAGACCTGAATCCTTACTGTTTAATCTTTTTAATGCCTATTTTATTTATTTCTGTTACTATTGTACATACACTTTCAAAGTCTTACTTGTGTTGCTTGTATTTGTGTTCCTTCCCCAAAACTGGGAATACATAACATCCAGTACTGTCTGCTGGTATTGAGCTTGTGGTTGGTACCTCTGTTTTATATTGTTATGGTATTCCACTACAGTTTCACATGTACTTATATTCTTCATTTCTATGTTCATATGTTATTTTTCTTATTTACATTTCTTTTGACTGTGATTTCTAATGAGAATTCCTCTTGTTTTCCTCTTCAGGACAGTGAGGTGTTAGACAATACCAGTGGCAGAAAGAAGGGTGCCATTAAGAGTGGAAGGTAAAGAAACATTAATTGGGTAACCGTGAATGGTGAAACATCTGACATTGAATTAAATTTTTTGGTATAAATCCAGCAGTTAAAGGAAATACTTGTCAAGTTGTGAAGCTGAATTGCAGGTTATATTATAGAGCAGGCGTCGGCAACCTACAGCACGCGTGCCAAGTGTGGCACGTGGAACGATTTTCAATGGCGTGCTGAGTGAATTGAAATACAGTAATTATGATCTCATAAAATCTTAAATTAAATAGAAGCATATAATTCTTTGAAAGCTATTCCTGTTTTTACATCCCTTCAAAACGAAAGTTTCGATAAGATCAAGTTAACGTGTTTCAATGGTTGTTGTATATAAAAATATGGTGGGCTTGGGTGGGTTGGCACACTGAGTATATAAAAATATGGTGGGCTTGGGTGGGTTGGCACACTGAGTGACTTTGCAACACTACTTCAGCACAACACTAATAAAAGGTTGCCGACCCCTGTTTTAGAGGTTCTTTTGTGTTGTAATTTAACCCTTTTTTCAACCATGTTTTTTCCTCAGAAGAAAATGCCAAACTTTCTTATATCCTAGCAATGGTAGTTACTTGGGTTTTCCCCAGCAGAACTCACAAAACTTATTTCCTATTTCAGAATTTTGTGCAATTGCGATGTTTGTTATAGTTGCCTGTATGTCAGTACCAAATTTAGTGAAAATTGATCTTCTGGTACAGAAGTTGATTACTTGCACACATAAACATATTGACGGCATAATGATTTCATAAACTTACCCATTTCCCTTGTAAGGAAGAAAACTAGGTCAAAAATGGATCTTCTGAGATAGGGTGGCATGGTGTGGATTGGAGACATGTGGATTAGGATAGGGACTTGATAGCAGGCTTTTGTGAATGCAGTGTGGGAGGTTAAATTTCCATTAGAAGAAGCAAATTTTGTGCCAAGTTGAGCAACTTTTGCCTCCACAAAACTGGATTATTTATGATGGGTTTCAGTGACACCTGTATTAATTTTTATGTTTAATTGTGGTTCCTTAAAGGGATGACAAATGATTGTTTTCTGAGATACAGCATGAGAATTTCAATTGCTCATGTGAATTAAATTGGACTTACTTGGCTTTACCCAGGAGAGTACCTACATTAATTTAATTTGTGTAACAAACTTCACATGTGCAAAATATGTTCATCAGACGTTAACAAATCTCCAACATGTTTTGGCACATCAGGGGTGCCTTGATCAGGGGATTCTTCTCAGCAGCCATCATAGCACCCTCAGAGTTGTCTGTTGCATGATAAGTGAGTAAAAACACATTCATATACTTGCACACATAAAAATTCAGTTCAAGAACATAAATATCCAAAACACAAATTTTAAAACACTAGGAAGATGTTCCATCGAGCACCATATAGACTGTGGGTGGGGGCTGTACAGTCCTTGCTAGACATTACTGATCATGCAGAAAAACTCCCAGATATGGGTTGAGGCTTGGTGCTGATACATATATGCTCTCGATGTTGAGTAGAAATTGGAATGATAGAAGGCAATGCGAACTTAAATAAGTTTTATTAAACATGGTGCTATGTAAAATGGAAATGTTGCTGTGCCTTCTACTCAACATCGAGAGCACACATAAGACATTACCAGGAGTCAACCCATATTTGGGCTTTGAGGTGTACCTGGATTATCACTAACTTCTAGAGGACTGTAGAGCCCCCTCCCTCAGTCCAAGGTACTCTGTGGATTGTTCTCCCTAGCGTTTGAAAATTTGTGTTTGAGATGTTCATGTGTTTTAACGGAATTTTAATGTGTGTGCAAATGTATGGCTGTGTTTTTACCCACTTAACCATGCAACAGACCACTTTGTGGGTGCTGTGATGACTGCTGAGAGGACTGTGTGATCATGGCATCTGTATTGTGCCGAAACATGGTGGAAATTTGTTAACATCTGATGAACATTTGGTACAAATTAATTTTCATGTATATGCACAGAATATACAACATTAAAAAGAGTACATATATATTGTGAAATGAAATTCAGTTGATGATAGGCTTACTGTATAGTATCCTTGTATTACAGGTATGGTGGTGGCATAGGGGAAGAAGAACTGTCTGAACAGGAAATGCCTCGTACATGCAATATTTCTAATGCATTCACCAGTAACGCACATCTGACACTTGATAACAAGAGCCATATGAAGGAAGCTGTTACAGAAGATCATTCCAATCAACCATGTCATCAGACCAGCAGACCTGTGGACAAATCACTGGGTCTTAATAGGAAGAGTGGTTACTATCGTCCTTACCGTTGCGATCTGTGTAATAAGTCATATTCAACTGCAAAGCATCGTTGGGGACATGTCAGTGTATGTCATCGTGGCAATCCTCTTGTAACATGCCCCATATGTTCAAAAGTATTTTCTATTTGCCACAACCTTGAAGAACATAAGAGAACAAAGCATGGCTTGGAGGAAGGAGAGATTGTTGACATAAATGATGGTGAGGTAGGTGTCATTGACAATACTTCAGCATCTGTTACTGATTCTTTGAAACGCAGCACATCATTTACAACACAGCATTCAGTTGATAACATAAATTCATACTCAGCCAATGCAGACAGCTTCCAGAAATCAGCAGGCAACCTTAATAAGAGTACTCAGAGTACAACCAGCAAGTCATCATTAAACAACCCAGGAGCTCTGCATACATGTGTGAAATGTCTTAAGGGTTTCAAAACGGGAGGAGAATTGGAAAGGCATTCTCTTTTTCACTCAAGAGTGTCCTCAGACATCACTAGCCATGGTTTAAACACATATATTGGCAAGAAATCTGAATTTACAAAAAGTTTCAAGATTGGAAAGAAGTCTGAGACATCAAAAGGCTCAGAAACTTTAAGAAAGATGGATCTCAAGGCAAATCGAGGAACCAGTAATGAGACAAGTTTATTAAAACAAACACTGTTACAAAATCGGGAATGTACTGAAATCAGATCAACGAAAAGAAGCCCATCATTGGATGCCAGTACTGATGATGTAAAGATTAAAAAACGAATAGGTTTATTAACCGAGATGGGAAGTAACAGTGGCAGCCGGCGTAAGAATTCAAAACCACGAAAGATAGCAAGGAATGAGGAAGATGATGAGGACTCTGATCGGGCGGCTGTGAACATTTATACCTGTAATAATTGTTCTCAAGTTTTCCATACACCATCAGAGCTCCAAGACCATAAAGACACCCATGATGTTGCAGAGGAAACAAAAATTGGACATGGCAGTAACACAAAACCGTATACGTGTCTTCTCTGTGAGAAAGATTTCTCCCTGCGTACATCTCTTAGCCGACATTTTAATGCCTGTCATGGTATAGATCCTTCAGAAGTCATGGATATTTCAAGGTATCAACGAACACCTCAGAAGAAGCAGGAAATATGCAGTTTTGTCCCTACCGGGAGTAGCCATTCCATGTCCAAGAAACTTGATGGGCAACACAAAAATGGTGTTAGTCAGATGTCTGGCAACCAGAACACTATGGAAGAAGATGTAATAGAGTTAGACAATAGTGAAGATGATACATTGCCAGTGGAGAAAATGTGTGAAGCACAGACTGGTTTTTTGTGTGAGGTATGTACCAGGGAATTTGGAGATCGTGCTAGTCTGTGGCTCCATCTGCGATATACACACAAGGAATGTGCAGCATATGCCTGTGGCATTTGTCTAAAGATCTGTGAGAATAACACTCAGCTTTACCAACACTGGAAAACTTCCCATCCTCCTGATAATTCATTAGATCAACGCCGGTACTGTTGTCAGATGTGCGGTCGACAGCATGATTGTCGAAAGAAGTTGCTAAGACACGTGTCTGTTCATAACCTTGACAATGGTACTGGAGGAGTTTATGATCCTGAAATGCTTGTTACACCAAACACTGGTTTTTATAAATTTGAGAATCGTGATGAAAATTCAGTGAATGAGCACAAATCAGTCTTAGAACAGGAGGTTTTTGCAGGCTTTGGCAACAGTGAATGTGCAAGTGCAAGAATCACTGAAGAAACCTCTTCCTTTGGCTGTGAGTTATGTTATAAGTCATTCCCAACAGAGGATGGGCTGGTGAAGCATAAGAAAGTTGCTCATAAAGTGAATGTCAACTCAGATGTAGATATTCTGAGCAATTTGAGGGATTCGTATCAACTTTACTTTGTTTGTGAATTGTGTGGAAGTTCACACAGAAGCAAATCTGAGAGATGGAGGCACGTTTTTCGGGCTCATAATGGTGAATCTGCTTTAACGTGTGACAAAGAAGGATGTGGAAAAGTGTTTCCTACACGTACATTAAAACAAGAACACTGCAAAAATCATCACCGGCTACAGGGAGCAACACCAAATGTGTGTGAAATCTGTGGGAAGCTTTGGGGTACACGTGTTGATTTCTGGAAGCACTTGATGGGTGTACACCCAGATTGTGTGCCACTGACATGTGGTGTATGTCTTAAGATATTTTGTACTGTTCCAGACCTTCAGAGCCATGTCCGTTCAACACACATGCCATTAACTGGTGGAGACTTTTGTTGTGACATTTGTGGTCGTCCATATTCTAACAGGTCAAAGCTTTCAAGACATCGCAGAATACATATGATAGACCATAATGATGTCCCTCCAGTCCCACTTCCTAAAAAACCATTCTCCTTGCCTACCAGCATTCCTGAAAACAGTAACCATGACATTTTCTTCAGTGCACCTGGTACTCCATCAGTAGCAACAGCCAAGAAATTTGTACCAGCAGTGAAGACTGTTACAAAACCTACAGGCAAATCAGTGTCATCGCAGTCAAGTACCATTTCAAAACTCGATAAAATTTCAGGTTTGTCACCAGCAAATAAACCTTCAGCTCCCAAACCTCAGCCAGTGCTCTTCTGTGATGTCTGTCCTGAGGTGATATTTCATTCCATAGCACAGTTGGCAGAGCATCGTCGCAAAATTCACTCTCTTCATCCATGTGACCTGTGTTCAAAATTTTATGGTAGAACAGCAGGTCTATGGAAGCATGTCAAGAGAGTTCATGACAATCACCCAGAACTGACATGTCAGATATGCAAAAGAATTTCAGCGAGCAAAACTCACCTAGAAATTCATATCTCCACAAAACATTATCCCAAGAAACCAAACCCTGCCAGCAAACTATCTTTATCTAGTTTATGTTTCACACCTGGGAAAACTGTGAAAATCCCAACACTCTATCCTTGCCATAATTGCTCAAAACGATTCTGGAAATCCCACCTTCTCAAGCAACACCAGCAGCATTGCTTGCGTGCAGTGAAACCCAAACCACTGAAAATTTCAAACATTAGATCAGATTCTTCTGCTTCCACACAGGATCGAACTTGCGGTCTGTGCTCTAAAGTTTTCTCTACCCCATCACGAATGAAGGACCACCAGAAAATAGCTCATGTTCTGCAGCACTGTGAACTATGTCCTGATGTCTCCTTCACATCCAAAATGGATCTCTTTGCACATATCAAGGAAAATCATAATGGTCACCCAAACTTCTGCTGCCCTGTTACCAGCTGCTCAAGAATAATGAGGTCGAAATCCGATCTCAGTAGGCACCATAAACAACATGCTTCTGTTAAATATCCTCCCACATGCTATCTGTGTGGTGAAGTCTGTATAAGTAAAGTGAAATTATGGAGTCACCTTACATCAGCACGACACAGGGCTGCCATCCCCCTTACATGTGGTGTTTGTTTCAAATACATTCCATCGACTGAAGAACTTGTTCAGCATGTAGAGAGCTTACATCCAAGAGCCTTAAATGCTCCAGACACATGTCGAATATGTGCCAAGACTTACTCCAGTGCATACAAAGTAATGGAACATTTTACAAAGTGCCACCCAGAATATTATGCTTGTAAAGATTGTCTCCAGGTATTCAAAAGTAAGAGAGAATTACAGGAGCACAGTGAAAGGGGACATGTCAGAACACTTGCAAATGCAGAAGGTGTGACAAGTGATGTTGAAGCTGAAGAGGAAGTAGGGAAAAATAAACAAGTATCAAGGAAGGTGGGTGGAAGTGACATTGACGATGATCAGTTGCCATGTGAATTCTGCAGCAAAATCTTTCCAACATATGCAGAATTAAGGAAACACACTGAAGCAAAACATCTGAATTCAAATTCGGGCGCTGAAGAAGAACCATTAAATAATCCAGAGAATGATGTAGAATTGAACAGGGTTTCCAAGAGGCCAAAGCGTTCCTACAGTTGTGAGAAATGCTCTGTAACCTTCCGTTCACCATCAGATCTTGTAGACCACAAAAATCTGAGACATACCTCTTCAATATCAGATATAAAACCATACCATTGTGTGCAGTGTGACAGACATTTCACTAATAAATCATATTACTGGCAGCACATTAACTCTCCTGCTCACATGTCCAAAAAAATGCATCGTAAATTTGTCACAGCCACAGTAGTGTCGCAGGGGAGTCCTATGGCCGGAAAACAACAGTCATACAATTTAAATTTCTGTGAAAGTGCAGGAGAAAGTTCCAGTGTACAAGCACAAAGGCAGATGAAGTTCAATTCTGAAGTACCTTTTGTGTTCATACCAGAATCGAGTCTGCAAGGTAATCTTATAAAAGAAGTTAAGAATGAGATAAATCACATTAGTGGTACCACTAGTCCCATGAACAAAAGCGATGAGAAAGATAAGAAGAATGATCATGAAGATGATTTGACATTTTGTTCTGAGAGTGTGGAGTATAACAGTGAGCATGCCCTTTCTTATGGCGAGGGCCATGATACATCTTTCAGTGTAAAACTGAATCGTCGAAAGACAGAAGTCCGTACTGTTTACAGCTCCAACCCTGGCTCAGAATCCCCTTGTTACTGTCAACTGTGTGGAAAGGAATGGCCAGCCCTTAAACACCTTTGGCAACATCTTATTCGTAATCATCGGCCAGAGGCTGCAGTAACTTGTGGGGTGTGCCTTCATGTTTGTCATGATTATCACAGCCTTGCCTCTCATCTGAATTCACAGCACCCTGACAATTTTACTGGTGAAGGAAATAATTTCACATGCCGTATATGTGGCCGTTATCACAATGCCCGATCGAAACTGATCCAGCATGCAACTATACATATTGTCTTAGGTACGGAACCAAAACATCAACCACAGTCAAATCTTCATAATTGTCAGACATGTTTCAGATCTTTCACCAGTGAACAAAATCTCCATGAACATCAGAAGACACATCAGTCTTTCATTAATGTTTCCAATTCAGTAGTCCAGAATAAGAAGGTGGAACACCGGTGTGAAGTGTGTTACAAAGTTTGTGGTAATGTAGGTGCCCTTGTGACACACCGAAAGAGTCATACATTGAGTCCACATGAACGCGATGATTTGGTGGAAATGGAAACAGAAGAATTAGAACATGATGTGACCAGTAATCAAGACTGTGAGAGTGAACAGTTCTATAGCTGTGACATTTGTTTGAATGTTTTTAAAAATGAGTCACTTTTCTTCGCACATAAACAAACCCATGTTGAATCGTTTAGTAATGAGAATATAACAGCGTCACATGGCATAAAGTTACAAGTACCCAAGATCGAGAACCAACATATCTATGTGTGTGACATTTGTGCTTTAGTATTTGAGACAGAAAACAGTTTAGCAGCTCATTCTGAGAGCCACGATATCTCTTTGCAGTCGACATCTTCAGTTTCAGATGCACAGCATTCACATATCAGTAATCTCAGCAAAGATTTTTTGGGCTCAATCAGTTATAAATCACAAGCAGTGATACCCAGTGGTAAATTTTCTTGTGCTGTCTGTCATATGATATTTCCTACCCCAGTTGTCCTGTCTGCACACTTTGAAGTTTCCCACAAAAAACGCTACACCTGTAGCTGCTGTAAAAACAAGACATTTACATCATACATAAACCTCACCAAACATTTTCGTATCTGCCGTCTTAAAAAGATGCGAACACATAACCAT
>Ga0209628_10003982_pt1 | contig 10533 bp, 10 predicted proteins | sample TergutCu122P4_FD_187285 | JGI IMG/M metagenome (GOLD analysis project Ga0209628, IMG submission 187285) | Cubitermes ugandensis P4 segment gut microbial communities from Kakamega Forest, Kenya - Cu122 P4 (SPAdes) (version 2) | ecosystem: Host-associated > Arthropoda: Insects > Digestive system... | reverse complement strand
TTTAAATAGTCATGTTTTAATAAATAAATTAAGGATGGTTTCATTTTTTATAAATTGAACATTTATTAGAATATACATTTTTAATAAATAGTACATTTTTTATCAATTGAACATTAATTATAAAATTAATCATTCATTATAAATTTAAAATAATTATTAATATTTTTTTTTAATTATTTTATAGAATAATAATTAGATAGTTTAATAATTTTTTTAAAAGATATAATAATTTTTTTTAATTTAAAGGTGGTATTGATGGTAAGTATGTTTAAAAAAAGGGCACTGGCTTACTTAATTGATTGGTTCGTTATATCGGCAACTTTAATGATTTTAGCTCAAGTTTTAGCTATTATTGTTATTACTTTTTCTTTATTCATTGTTTATAATTTTTTTGTATATTTATTACCTGTTTTCATTTTGATTTATTTTGTTTATTTAGAGACAAAAAAAGGAAAAACCATTGGAAAAGATATTTTGGATTTAAGAGTGGTTTCCGAAGAAGGGGAAAATATTACATATCGGGAAGCTATTATTAGAAATTTATCTAAATTATATTGGCTTCCAATTATTATCGATATTATCATTGGAAAATACTTTGGAGACTCAGACGAAAGGATTTTAGGCCAATGGTCTAAAACAATGGTAATCGAACTCGAAAATCATTCAGACGAGGCTGATGATTCTGAGGATGTTGATGGATCTGAAAATGAAGATGGATCTTTTGATGATGATTCTGAGGATGTTGATGGATCTGAAAATGAAGATGGATCTTTTGATGATGATTCTGAGGATGTTGATGGATCTGAAAATGAAGATGGATCTTTGGATGATGAATTTGAGGGTAGTGAAGAGTCTGTAGATAATGAAGAAATTGAAGATTCTGAGGATAATGAGGAATTAGAAGAATCTGATGGTAATGAAGAAAATAAAGATGGAAAAAAAGGTTTTTTTAGAAGGAATATATTATCAATAGTTGGTCTAGTGATATTAATATCTTTGATAATTTTCATCTTTCTTAATTTTTACACTTTAAAGTTTTTCTCTTTTTAAATTTATCCTTTTTAATTTTTTCGTGAATTTTTCTCCTAAATAATTTTTTTCTTAATTCATCTCATTTAACTATTAATGTATTATACAACACCTAACCCTTTTTGAAATTCAGATGGTGGAATATGCAGTACTGTTGCATATCCTAATTTAAGAAGCTCTTGGTTAATGTTTAATCCATCTACATAAACAATAGCTAATGTTCTCCCATATTTATCTTTAGGTTCTGCATTATCAATATCTAAATACACTGTTTTTCCAAGACATTTATCTTTTACATAGTTAGTTGCTTCTTCGTATCCTGTCTGTCCTCTTTCAGGAGTATCTATTCCAACTAAACGAACTTTTCCAACACCAACAACAAATATTGTATCTCCATCATAAACCTTATCACATAATCCACTAACTTCATAATTTGGCTTACTTAAGTCACTTATAATACCATCCCAACTTTCATTAATGTATCTTCTTTCATTATTTGGATTAGTATTTTCATCGATTCCACTCAATAACTTTCCAAATACTGCGAATAATGCAAAAGCTAAGAATATAATAAACAATATTCGTTTATAATCCCTTTCCTTTTTTTTCTTTAATTCCTTTTCTTTCTTGATTTTCCGTAAATCCTTTTTTTTCTTCATTTTTCCGTAAATCCTTTTTTTCATTATCCTTAAACCATTAAATTCAAATATTTATTATTAATCTTTTTAAATTTAATATATTTATTATTAATCCTTTTTAGTTTGAAATATTTATTATTAATCTTTTTAAATTTAATATATTTATTATTAATCCTTTTTAGTTTGTAATATTTATTATTAATCTTTTTAAATTTAATATATTTATTATTAATCCTTTTTAGTTTGTAATATTTATTATTAATCTTTTTAAATTTAATATATTTATTATTTATCCATTTAGAGAAGTTTTTTTTCCATGATAGTTTTCATGATTATTTATATTATTTTTAAAAATAAATTTTTATAAATTTTAAGCTAATGATTATAATTTTAAAGTTATTTATATCAAAGTAAATAATAATATATAAAATTATAATTCATTGATTTAAATAAATCAGTTGATATAAATAAATTTTATTAATTTTTGAGTGTTTTTATGAAGAATAAATTAATAGAAAATTTTGAAAATAGCTATAAAACTGAAAAACATCCTAAAATAAAAGGAATGAAAATTATTGAGGATAAAAATAATTTTCCAATCAGTTGGTTAAATCAACAGGGTTATTGTGAATATAGCTTATATTTAGAACATTTTGAAGGGATTGAAACATTACCTACCCAAGCAATGACTACTGGAACAATTGAACATCAAAAATTAGAGGATAAATTCAAAGAAACTGCAGTTCCGACCACTTTTGATGAAGTATTAGAAAGTTCAAAGGAAGAAAAAGCTATTTCGCGAGAAATGTATGTTGTTTCTCCGGAATATGGGGTAAGAGGATTTATTGATGAAATATGGATGACTCCTGAGGAATTTGTTATTATTGATGATAAACCCGGTACAATACCATATCCTTCAACTATAAATCAAGTTTTAGCTTATTGTTTAGCTTTTAAATCCATGATTATCCATGATAATAAAAAAGAAAAGCGAAAAATAAAAGGAGCCCTAAGAGAAAGAGGAACTGAAAATATATTTTGGATGGAAGAATTCGATGAAAATAATGAAAAAAAGATTCAATTTTTAATCAATCGAATGCATGGCTTATTTGAAGGTTCAAAACCATTTATCCCTACAAAAAATACAAATAAATGTAATAAATGTAGGTTTCAAAGCTATTGTGAGCATTTTTAGTTTGTTATTTTTTTAAAAAATTTAAAAAAAAATCATTGTATTCATAAAATTTAATTAGGTAAATAAACATATTTAATTGATATATTACAATTATAATTTAATTCATTCATTGATTAATGATGAATTTTCATTTAATGATTTAATGGTGATAGTATGTCTGATATTACTGAAAATGTTGTATTTAAAAGAGATTCTGGAGAAGAATTAGATATTAATCAAAAATATGTTGGTCTTAAAACTCGAAAGAATGGAGTAATGACGGTTAATTTTAGAAGTCCTGAAGAAGAAATAAATCAGGTTAAAAGTTTTTTTGAAGGTTTAATGGCATCAGAACCTATAAAACTTAATATTGGTGGAACTGGGGATATTGAATGCTATTTTATGGGAATTTCTCCATTATTAGAAAAAAAAGATGGTGGCATCCTAAAATATTTCTTTTTATCAGTAACATTACAGGAACTTAAAGAATTCGAAGAAGAAGAACCAGAAACAACAGGTTGTTGTTTCTAAATCATTGAAAAATAATTTATATTGTTTAATATCAAATAGCTATTAATTAATAAATATTAATAGCTAAGCTTCGATTTTTGCATCTTCTTCTAAAGAATTGCTAACAGTTGATTTGAGTATTTCACCATCGAGAACTTCTATGGTTCTATCCGCTAGATTAGCTACGTTCATATCATGTGTTACCATGATAAGAGTAACATTTTTTTCTTCGTGAAGTTTTCTTAATTGATTTAGGATTTTTGCACTTGTTTTAGAATCTAAGGATCCTGTAGGTTCATCAGCTAATATTATGGATGGATTATTAGCTAATGCTCGGGCAATAGCTACTCTTTGTCTTTCTCCACCTGATAATTTTGTTGGTTTCATTTTTGCTTTATCTTTTATTTCTACAAGGTCTAGAAGTTCTAAAGCTCGTTTTCTTCTTTCTTTCCCAGATAATTTTCCTTCAAACATTGGAATTTCAATATTTTCTCTCACAGAAATGTTTGGTATGAGGTTATGGAGTTGAAAGATGAATCCAATCTTTTTTGATCTATATTCGGCTAATTTTTTCTTTTTACTTAAATCATAACCTGCCGATTTGATTGTTCCGCTGTCAGCTACATCTAGTGCTCCTATCATGTTGAGTAATGTTGATTTTCCGCTACCTGAGGGACCAATTATTGAAACGAATTCTCCTTCTTTTATTTCAAGATTTATACCATTTAATGCCTTTATATTCCCTTTCTCATAGCTTTTTTCAAGATTTTTTATCTCTACAATATTTCCTTCCTTCATCAAATCCCTCTAATTATTCGTATCTTAATGCCTCGGTTGGTGGTAGTCTACTTGCTCTCCAAGCAGGATAGAATCCCCCAATAAGTCCAACAATAATAGCTACTGCAAATGCTTGAGCAAATGTTTCTATATTATAAATCGGAGCCATTCTTCCAAAGATATTCAGATAGGTCAAAAGTTCTAATCCTAATATTCCCATAAGCGATCCGATGATTCCTGCTGTAATGGTAAGTACTAAAGACTCTCCAATAATCATTCCAAGAATCCTTCTACCTTTCCATCCTACGGCTTTTAGAACGCCTATTTCTCTGGTTCGCTCGTAAACAGACATTATCATGGTGTTTACAATACCAATTCCTCCAATTACAATAGCTAATAATGATATCCCCCATGAAGCCGCATTTACCATGGCTAATGATTCGGCTGCCATTTCAATATCGGTTATAGAAGTGACTGTGCTTACATTATCTCCATATTTTTTGTCTATTTCATTGGTAACGGTTTTCGGGTCCACTCCACTTTCGGTATAAACATATAGGATACTTACTTTTCCTTCGTCATCTAATAACTTTTGCACATCTTTTATAGAGGTTAAAAATCCACTATCTAAGCTAGGATCTCCAGATTCAAAAACACCTACAATGGTGAATTCTGTACCTTTGATGGTTATTTTATCTCCAACACTTTTATTTAAGTCTTCTAAAGCTAATTTACCTAATAATAATTCTTTTGAATCATCTTTAATTGTCCTACCTTTTGTAACGGTCGTTTTCATTGAACTAACATTAAAATCATTGTTTGGGTCAATTCCTATTAGCATTCCATAGGATTTACTTTCTATTGGCACCATTCCAATGTAAACCGCTTCAACAATTTTCACTCCATTAATATTTTTGATTTTTTCTATCCATGATTCGTCTAATGTAGCTGTACCATAAGGAGTACCCATAGGATCGGATTCTTTACTCAGAATCGAAAAATCCGCCCCTCCTACACTTAAGGAATCATCTAATGCTGAAGTCATACCTGCCATAATAGCTCCAAGTGCCACAATTGTAGCTATACCGATTCCTATTCCGATAATAGCTAGTAATGCTCGGCTTTTATTTCGAAAAGGATTTTTAAAAATTAATGATATAAATGACATAATACTAAATTATATTAATAAAATATTTATATTTACTGTTGAATTTTTTCACTATTTAGCTAAAATTTTCTTCTTAAAATCAAATCATTCGTATCTCAGTGCTTCCGTCGGTGGTAATCTACTTGCTCTTGCGGCAGGGTAAAATCCTCCTATTAGTCCAACAACAATAGCTACTCCAAATGCTTGTGTGAATGTTTCAATATTATAAACTGGTGTCATAATTCCAAATACCTCTAAATAGGTCAATAGTTCTAATCCACCTATTCCAATTAATGATCCTATGATTCCTGCTGTTAGGGTTAGTACTAATGATTCCCCCATTATCATTCCAAGAATTCTCGTCTTTTTCCATCCTACTGCTTTCAAGACACCTATTTCTCTGGTTCTTTCATAAACTGACATTACCATGGTATTAATAATGCCTATCCCACCAATTACAATAGCTAATAACGAAATTCCCCATGAAGCAGCATTTATCATATCTAATGATTCGGCCGCCATTTCAACATCTGTTATCGATGTGACGGTGGTTAAATTATCGCCATATTTATCATCTATTTGTTTGGTTACCTCTTCCACATTTACTCCACTTTCAACATATACATAAATAACACTTACTTTTCCACCATCATCTACTAGATTTTGCACATCTTTGATAGAGGTTAAAAGTTCGCTGTCTAGGTGCGGATCTCCGGATTCAAAAACACCTACGATGATAAAGTCTTCATCTTCTATGGTGATTTTGTCTCCCACACTTTTGTTTAAATCCTCTATAGCTAATTTTCCTATTAACAATTCTTTTGAATCATCTTTAATCATTCTTCCTTTTGTTAATGCCATTTTCATCGAACTAAGGTTAAATTCATTGTTAGGGTCAATTCCAATTAACATTGCAAAGGGATTGTTTTCTATAGGTATCATTCCAATGTAGACACCTTCTACATTTTTCACACCATTAATATTTTTGATCTTATTTAACCATGCTTCGTCTAAGGTAGCTGTACCATACGGAGTACCAGTTGCATCGGACTCTTTACTAAGTATTGAAAAATCAGCTCCCCCTACACTAAGTGTTTCATCCATGGTTTGAGTTAAACCAGCTGTTATAGCTCCTAATGCAACGATAGTAGCTATACCGATTCCAATTCCAATAATGGCTAAAAATGCTCGGCTTTTATTTCGAAATGGATTTTTAAAAATTAGTGAAATAAACGACATATTCCATAATATGTAAATACACTATAAATACTTTTGGAATTGATTTTAGGCATTACTAAATTGTTTTTAGGCATTACTAAATAGTTTTTAGGCATTACTAAATAATATGAAGATTTATAAAAAGATGTTTTAAAATTAGCTTGTTATTTATCAAATTAAATTGATAATTTTTAGAAATAATTTTTTTTGAAATTTTTTCCAATTTTTTTTAAAATTTTAAAAAATAACTTAATAATTTCCACAAAGAAAAATTCATTAAAAATAAATTAATTAAACATGTTGATATTTAGCTAGTTACGATGCATGAAAAAAGATTTAGCCATAATATTTAATTTTTTCCTAAAATTTCCTTTATAATCCCAATATCGGTGTCATCTAATGTTTTTGTTAGGGTTATAACTATTAAATAGGTAATAATAGCTATTGGTATGGCAAAAATTAGTGGTAAGTTTGTGAGAGACAATATTTCTGCCAAAATAAGACTTGAAAAAATGATTTTAAGAAGATCTTTTCCAAGTGACAAACTAGGTTTGTATTCACTTTTAATAACAAGATATGTCATGATTACACATATTAATAACCCAGTCATTACAGCAGCTATACTTGCACCGATGTAATTGTAATAATTAATTAAAATAAAATTCATAACAAAGTTAAATACACAAGCCACGGCATTTATTTTTGTCACAGAAACTTCTTTATTAGAAGAATTTAAAAGTAAAGTTGATGCTCCATTAATAAAATAGAAAACAACATTCCATATTAATATCTGTAAAACTGAAGAAGCAAGGGCAAACTGACTGCCATATATTAATAAAATCACTTCCTCTGAATAGAAAAGGATTCCTACAGCTATTGGTAAAATAATCATTAAAAGATATTTTACAGATTTTTCATAGCTAATTTTCAGCATATCTGCAGAATTTTTATATAAATTCGACATTAAGGGGAATATAACAAAATTATAAACCATATAAAGTGTAGTAAATACTGAAATGATTTTGAAAGCTGAACTATAAATTCCTACTGCAGTACTTCCTTTCAAAACAAACAACATTAAGGAATCAATCATTAAAAATATTGAACCAAATATACCGGTTAATCCAAAAGGTATTGCTTTTTTAACAGATTCTTTCCAAAATGATAAATCGAATTGTAATTTAAGTGGTACTATTTCAGAATTAGATTTTTGATATAAATAGATTAGGCTGCCTATGTTTGCGATTAAATAAACCATGGCTATAGAATAAATCCCAAGATTGGTAAATATTACGACTAATGTTCCAACTAAAAGTAAACTACTATTGACTAAAATTCCAATAGCTTGAAATTTCATTTTTCCATAAGCCTGAAAAGCCGCATTAAAAAGATTTCCCAAATTTAAAAAAATCATTTGTATTGCAAAGATTAAGGTTACTTCTATAGTAAGTGAATCCTTACCTAAAATAAATAGAATAACTATTGTAGCTAAAAATGAAAAGAGGGATAGTAAAAATTTCAATGGAATCCCATTTCCCAGGTATTTACTAGCTAATTCCAAGTCATTAAAAAGGTCTCTCTGGTCTGGGGATAGGTTTTCTTTGTCAGTGGATAGGGTTCTCTGGTCTGGGGACGGGTCTGTCTGAACCCAGGATAAGTCTCTCGTTGTATAGGTACAAATTCCTAAATCCATAAAAAAATACATTAATGTCGTAAAAGTGGTTGCAAAGGTTAAAATTCCAAAATCAGAAACTCCAAGATATCTGGCTATTAATATCACCCAAATAAATGCAAAAATACTTGTAATTATTTGGGAGCTCATTATCCAACTAGAATTTTTGAAAAGTTCCATTACTTTACTCATTTTTTCACTTAATTATTATTAAACAAAATAAAAAATTTGATATTTTTATTATAGAATCATTTAAAAATGTATTTTTCAAAAAATTTTTTTTAAGGATTTTATTAAAAATAAATTCGGATGTTTTAACATCTTTAAAGTCATTGATTTAAAAACCATTTAATAGTTTTTTTAAGATTTTCTTCAAATAAATCAGGGTCAATATAATAATCAATATTTTTTAAGCCTTCAATATTTGCTAAAGAGTGTTTAATATCCCCTGGCCTATCATCTAAGAATTTAGGATCTATATTAGAATTTAAAACTTTTTTTATAATTTTAAATAAATCATTTATACTTAACGATGTTCCAGAGGCTACATTTAAAACTCCATTGTAATCCGATTCACAAGCGGCTATATTAGCTTTAACCACGTCTTTAACATAAATAAAATCTCTACTTTGCTCTCCATCACCATAGATGATAGGTTGTTCATTATTAACAAGTGCATGAATGAAATTAGGAATGACTGCTGCGTATTGAGAATTTACATCTTGTTTAGGCCCGAAAACATTGAAATATCTAAGTGAAACAGTAGCTAAATTATAATTTTTAGTAAATGATTGGCAATAAAGCTCGCAAGATGCTTTTGCTGCGGCATAAGGCGAAGCAGGAAGGGGAACTTCATTTTCTTTTAATGGCATATTAGGATTTTCACCATAAATAGCTGAAGAAGAAGAAAATACAATTTTTTTAACATTATTATTTTTAGCAGCTATAAGTAGCTTTAAAGTAGCATTAACATTGTTTTCATGATTCAATAAAGGATTTTCCACACTTTTAGGAACATTAGCTAATGCAGCTAAGTGAAAAATATAATCTATTTCCTTACATATTTCATTTAAATCTAAATCATTCAGGTTTCCAATAATAAGTTTTAAATTTTCATGGTTGGGATTTTCAAGGTTTTCAATTTTTCCAGTAGATTTATCATCTATAATTGTGATTTTGTTTTTATCAATTAGTTCTTCAACAATATGAGAACCAATGAACCCTAAACCTCCCGTAACAATGATATTTTTGTTTTTCATGATAACTTCCTGAAATAATTTCATTTGAAAAAAAATTAATAATTTTTTTGAATATACTCATTATTATAAATAATTTTTTAATAGAAAATAATATTTTTTAAAAATCTTTTTGAATTTAATCATTTTAATAATATTTTTTAAAAATCTTTTTGAATTTAATCATTTTAATATATTTTTTAATTATCTTTTTGAATTTAATCATTTTAATAATTTAATCATTTTAATCTTTTTATAATAAAATAAAAATGACATTTTTTACTTTGTATTTTTTAATAATTAAATATATTAATATTTTGATAATAAAATTTGAAAAGTATAAAAAATTTCAAATTAGAGAGTTTTTAAGAAAATAAATTAATAAATATACTTTAAATTGATAAATAATTAGTTTTAATAAATAAATATTTAGTTTAAAATATCATATATTAAGTTTTCAAAATTATTTTTTCAATACCTTTTGAATATTCAAACTATTCTTTTTGCTTAATTTTAAATTTATTTCAAAATTTTAGCTTATAAAATATTAAGACTTGTAAATATATAGATATTTGAAATAATTAAGAAAATGTTCAGCTTTAGTAACAAAATTTATATATATTGTAGTTCTACCTTTTATCATGATTATTCATGTTAGTGAAACATTTCTATTAAATTACCTAATAGCTATTATCACTTCAATAATCATAGCTATTGGACTTAAAATGCCTTTTTTACCTGAAAAACCAAGAAGATTCTCTTGGACCAATAGTGCAATGTTTCCAACTCCAATATTTGCTATTGGACTTTCGGCAATCTGTTTTTCCTTAAACATTATTTGGATATATGATGGAATGGTATTAGCTATTCTTATGGGTATTTTTTCAGCATTTTTTGTGAAATATTTATTTTACTATGTATTTCCTAAACCACCAGAACTGAAGGAGGAAAGCAATGAATGAAATATTGGCAGTAGCTATTGCAAGTATTATTGCGTGGCTTAATTTTGTCATTGTTGATGCTTTGTTAGGTTTACCAGAGGTTCCTAGTATTAAAGGTGCCGATAATATAGCTCGTTATATAAAAAACCGAGGTGGGGACTTATCTGGAGGATTTTTTCAAGGAAATATTCT
>Ga0209628_10003981_pt1 | contig 10533 bp, 5 predicted proteins | sample TergutCu122P4_FD_187285 | JGI IMG/M metagenome (GOLD analysis project Ga0209628, IMG submission 187285) | Cubitermes ugandensis P4 segment gut microbial communities from Kakamega Forest, Kenya - Cu122 P4 (SPAdes) (version 2) | ecosystem: Host-associated > Arthropoda: Insects > Digestive system >... | reverse complement strand
TTTCAATATGAATTTGGTAATCAGTAAGTGTGTAACAGATGTCAAAGTTTCAAACTTCTCTGGCCGTTATCTCCGTAACCGTTCAACTTTGGATATAGATGTTTTGGGTTATATCGGTATAGTTTAACTCAAGAAACACTCTCCCGAATTATTTCACATTCCTCCTGGGACACTCTGTATAGTCAATTCATGATGCACGGTCAGAAAAACATCATGGCTCTCAAAGCCTGGCCAATATACGCATAAATAAAAGCGTATGTTTGAACTTATTAAATGTAATGTATTTTTTCCCATGGGCCATCATCCATTATTGGGCCAAAGCCTCCTCGTTATCGAGTCCTCACCATCACACTCAGACACACTACAGTCAGTAGGACTCCTCTGCACGAGTGATCAGTCCGTCGCAGAGACCACAATACTGGACAACACACAACACTCACAAGAGAGTTTATCCATGCCTCCGGCAGGATTTGAATCGGCACTTCCAGCACTCGAGCGTCTGCAGACCCACGCCTTAAACCGCGCTGCCACGGGGATGGGCAAAGTCCATGTAATACCCTTCTAAAATGTGTGATTACTTTACGTTCCGAAACTAAATTATCCAGCACCAAAAATCAGTACATAAATTCAGGATTGTGCAAAAACTCCTAAAGCCTTCGTTTGCTCTGTGTCCCGCAGTGTAACATTAAAGAATTTTACGTTCTGCCTACAGGGAGCTTGTATGTGTTCTCATACCAGGAGCGATTATTTCCCTATACGGGATTTTGGATTTTATGATGGAGATGGAGTGTGTTTACTGTGCGGTACACACTCAATATTTAAATAGTTTTAATGTGTGTCATTCCCGTTGTGGTAATACCGATACGTAACAATAAATAAATCAATGAGTCTACATGCAACACTTTATTCAGGTGATCATCTTAACAAAGTGTTGTGTATTGACTGATTGTTTTATTTATTGTTACATATCTTTAAATATAGGTTAGGACAGGGCCGGGAAAACTTTTTAAGGGCTTATGCCCAAATTTTCTATGCATTTCGAAGAAACTCAAAAGCGTGACCATGGGAATACTGGAGAGCAAAATAAGGTCTTTGGTTCTTCCAAAAATATTATTAATTATCTAATTATTATATTAACATACAGTATAATTATTATATTCCTAATAACGTTCTCCTCGATGAAGGCGATAGGGAAGAAAATGTTTGAAAAGGAAATTTTAAACCTTTTTGTCCAATTGCACATATTCGTCCAGTCGCCGACATTTCAGGGCACCTATGATAAATATCCGGTCAACACTTCCCACCGCTCCGTATTTGTGTAAAAATAATACAGAAGAACCAACTAGATGCAACAATAATTTATTGATCTATAAGATCAATAAATTGTTGTTGCATCTAATTGGTTCTTCTGTATTACTTTACCTACATTGATAATGCACGGACAAACAAAAATCAACTTCGTGTAAAAATATTTCGCTCGCTGTATTATTTGGCAGCAACGGTAAATCATACACACTCTCCACGCCGTCAGACAAGTGTGTTCTTCACAATAAGAGACGGTTGTCGGGGGAAAAATATAGAAATTGGGAGAGCAGTGAATGCCGTGTTCCAAGGAAATCTTTCCGCGTGCCATAGTTTCACTAGCGCTGGTTTGGAGTAATCTTAGTCCTTAAAGGGCTAACTATCTTTTCCATGAGTAATGTGCCAATACCAGTTGTACAGGGGACTGGTTGGGCCCCAGGCCCGGTCTGGACTGGTGCAGAAAATCTCGCCTCCCACCGCGATTCGTTCCTCGGACCGTCCAGTCCGTAGCGAGTGGCTCTCTCGACCCACAGGGAAGCGCCCTTACACTCTCAGAAAGTTAGTGTGTGATGTGCTGTTCCACGCCGCCTAGTGATTTCAGCAAGGATGGGAAACTTGACTTACATACAATGCTGAGGGAATTTTGCGGTGGGTGCCCCATTTCTAAAAGTTTGTCACCTCCCAGATCTTTTGACTTACGTTCGCCAGATTATTTTTTGTTGTGCATGTTGAATAAAAATCCCCCCCCCCCACACACACACTGCAGATGCTAAAACCAATATACCGGCTGAACTTCTAACACATACTTTCAAACCTTACACATGTTGTCAACCCATATGGTGAAGAGACATTATTCATATATTGAATATTTCCAAACCATATTGTATTTTTATAATTACGTATTATAATTATATGATTGTATAATCTTGCAGTCGTAAAGCACTAATAAATTTTGACTAAAAACTTACTGATACTGAGTTGCGCGGCTTTTGAATCTGTCTGTTAACCCTTTGGCGCCGGAATTTTCTTTTAAATTTTAGCACACTCTGTATTTGTGATGTGAATAATACAGGACCAAAGAAGGTAGCATTATGAAATAAACGGAATTTTGAAGAGAAAAAAAAGGAGATTATGCAGCATGTTTAAAATATTCAGTACGTATATTTGCTGAATAAATATATTAAATGCAGCATCTGGAGGTTAGCTGTGCGGTACGACCAATATAGTGGCCGTTAGGCGGCAAATGGTTAATATCCAAACAGTGGCGAAAATGTGGGTGTTCTTTATGAGGTCTGACGTCTTCCAGATTGATATGAGATCTGAAAACATCTCGTCTGGCATTACCTACACTGACGACCAACTCTTTGTGCAAAACCTGTTAGTGAAAACTTGAATACTGGTGTCTTACGTCTGCCATTTGATACATCGCTTCTGACTTGGAACTGTGATATTTTACTTTATTTTGTTCGGTGCTTATTAGCGTTGACGCATTTGACTCTATGTCCAATCAACATCTATCTTGATGTGTCAGAACGCAGCAGTAGTATGGGCATATCCAATATAATCATGTGATCCTATCGTGTCAAACCGTTCTGACACATTGCTAGCCTGTAGTTAGCAAACACACACTACTTGCGAACATCTATAGTACATCATGGAATTCATCCGTCGTCTCTTGTTGAAAACTGCTACGTTAGTAAGCATTGTATGCAACGTAAGTGTTACGTAACATTGTTGATCTTCAAGTAACCATTGTTGCAGTGACAATGAAATAATTCTGTGTGTGTGTGTGTGTTGTTGAGTTCCATATAGTATCAACATTGTAAGAATATTGATCGTTTACAAAAATGCTTAGTAGCTAGATAGGTGGGAGGGTAGTCAAAAACACAACTCGTATATTATATAAGGGATGTATATTCTTAAGATCTGAAGTAAAACAACATGTTTCGGCCTTATATGGCTATCATCAGGTTTTGTCAATTGAGGTTTCGCTATATAAGTTGCGTGAAAAGAGTTGCGATTTGGAGATCTTCCATCTGATTTTAGTTCGAATATGCCTATATATAGGCATATTCGAACTATAATCAGATGGGAGATCTCCACATCGCAACCCTTTTCACGCAACTTATATAGCGAAACCTCAATTGACAAAACCTGATGATAGCCATATAAGGCCGAAACATGTTGTTTTACTTCAAATCTTAAGAATATACATCCCTTATATAAGATAGGAGTTGTGTTTTTGACTACCCTCCCACCTATCTAGTTCGCCTACACAACGGGGATGACACTCCTTAAGGCTTAGTAGCTAATTTATGTCGCCTGTAACCAGTAAACCTCCTTAGGTCCTAATGTATACGGCCAGCAGTTTTTGGTGCGATTCAAACAAAGTGTCACATATCTCGACAGATTTTCATAAAAGAGCCCAACATAACATTTCACGGAAGTCCGTCCAGTGGGAACCGCGTTGATACGTAGAGAGATACGGACAGACGGACGGACATGACCTTTTTAATAGGCGCTTTTCGCGATTATGCAAACGCCCTTAAAAACATCTTTACTTGTTTAACAAGAGGAGTCTATGAAATTGCTGATTCTTAAGTGTGGTATAGAATATTATAGCTTTATACAAACAACACTTGTAAGGTCTTTCATATCAAAGGTTATTTTGGATGTTTGATCAAATTCATGATCTTAAACTTCTTGTGAAATACTTGTACTCTCATTTCTCTTTTCTACCCCTCAGTAAGAGGTTCCTTGACGTAATAGTTTCGGCCCTCATGAGGTTGTCGTCAGTCACGTTTAAGAGACTACAAGAGCAACACCATGCTAAAATATATAAAATAAATAAGTAGAGTAAACCAACGTACAAAATGACAAGTCACTACCGTAAGGTTCAGACAAAGTAACTACACAGGCCGTAGAAGATTAGAAAGTAAGATTATAGCGAAATTTCTAAAATGCTACGTACGAAGATACTACACTAAACGTACATGAAAAAAGGGGCACACAAATCCCAGACCCCAGGTCGCCGAAGAGAATAATCTTTTCGTAAATTTCTTATTGGGATGACTAATATTTGTGAGTCTACAGTTTATAATACAACATTAGGAATACCCAAATCAAAATGCAGGTGTTGACTCTGAAAGGAACACACCATTCTCTTGTCAGCGACGGTAACCTCACCTTATTGGTCGAAGGCACAAATAATGCTAAGCAAAATCGTAAACAAACAGACATATTGACAAAGTGAGAAGGTAGCTAAATAGTTAACCCAACGGTGCCAGTCAGCTTGAGAAGTGATGGTGTGGAACTTGGTCTCCCGCAGTAAGGAAAGGAAGTAGGCTGAAGATATTTGTACGTAACACTGAAGGGGTACCAGGCGGCTGGAGAAGACTGCATAATGAGGAGCTTCATGATTTCTGCTCCTTACCAAGTATTATGAGGGTGAGTAAATCAAGGATGATGCAATGGGCGGGGCGTGTGGCACGTATATCGGGGAAAAGAAATGCATACAGGTCTCGTGGGGAAACCTGAAGGAAAGCGACAATTTGGAAGACCCAAGCGCAGATGGGAGGGTAATATTAAAATCGATGTTTCGGAAATATGGCGTGAGGGCGAGGACTGGATTCATCTGGCTCAGAATAGAACAGATGGAGGACCGCTGTAAACACGGTAATGAATCTTCGGGCTCCATAATGTGTGGGGAATTTCATGACTGGCTGAGGACCAGTTAGCTTCTTCTGCTTCATGAAGTGTCTTTTAATTAATCTTCTCAGCTGTGCCACCACGTAGGCCCGTAAGTGGTTACTCGTTGAGTTCATCTTCAGGTTATACAGAACAGTAAATACAAGAACACACATGAGTTGGGATTGGCAACCACAATCGTAGCCTCCGTTCTGATTTTCTTGCTTAACAAATCTAATTGTTAACCAGCATCGACTCATCGGAGCGCAGCGCAGTCTGACGCTGATTGGACGCACCCCCCCTGCCAGTGAAGTGATGGTGGTGAGCTGGCAGTGCGCTGTGTCCTGGCGCATTGTCCAACTCGTAGCCTCACATCGTTCGTCGATGCGGTCTGCTGCGTACGGTTCTGTGCTAGCTGTCTGCTCGCGTACATAAAGGTGCAACTGCTGTTCACCACGTGCAAATCAGTTCTTTCCCAAGCAATTTATAGGCGCTCAAAAACGAGTGAACTGTTTATTAATAATCATTTCGTCCACAAAATACCGAGACTATACTAACTGTTTCATTTAATACTTGTGAAAAAATATATGCTAAAATTTGTTAGAGAAGGAAATTGTGTACAGTTGAATGTTGTCAGAGTGATGATAGCTGTTAGTTTTATTGGTGTTAATTAGTAAACAGAGTCTAACTCATAGACATTTCACACGTCATCAGGACAATGTTTATAAACGTGTAAACGTGTTTAATGTGACCTAACCTAATATCAATGTATATTTGTGTAGTGTCAAATTCACATTTTGATTTGGTGTTTGAACTATAAACGGACGCAAGTGTGTGCCAAGATGCAGCCTAATAAGATGGATCACTGTCATGTGCGTGCCACAATATTCATTCTGGTCTTCATAATTGTCAGCGTTTCGGCTCTGAGAACCACCAATTTAACCTCGAGTGCAACGTTCCCTTCTGTTGTTTCTACAGCAGGTAAGCCTGTACGCTGGCGCACACTTGTAGTATAGTCTGTAGTGGCTAATGGAATTAGTTTGTAGTTTACGTCCTGATTGTCTGTTAGTTTGTGGCATTGCTTTGTTATTTTGGAGGAAATCTCGTGAAGTAAATCATGAATGTTGTTTAAAGTTATTACATATAAAGATATCGTGACGTGGTTCACCAAAAAATGTACCACTAAATTAGAATAATATTTTCACAGTTGCGAACTTAAAATAAATCATTGTTTTCCCCGACGAAGCTGATGACTGTATTAGACGTGCTGGAAATGGAAAGAATCAACACGAATTAAAGCAACCGAATGGAACCAATTACTTGAGACGCCAGGTATCGCTCGATTAGTCAATATAGTCCCTGGCTTTTATGGAAAGTGAAGGTTTACGAGGGTATATTAATGGACAATGTTTTAGCCAGATGAGTCCAGTTCCATACTCATAACCAACTCATTTAAAAATTAATTTAATATTGTCCTTTAATCTGTTCCCAGCAATTCGTGCTCCTCAGATCTTATCCTGCGTGATTTGGTCAAATTGGTACAAATTTTATAAGTTCATGAATATTCCTGAATCGTCATCAGTAACTGTGAGAACCTCATATATCTCTGTGAAGTATTTGTTATGCAGTTCTTCTCAGGTTTTGTTACTTCGGCCTCTCATTTCGACAGTTGTCATTTGTCGAACACCCGAATCTGCGGTATGTTCGGAAAATATGGTCGCTCGTATGATTAGTGTCACACTGAATATTTTCTTTGTAGGCTTTGTCAGTAGGCACTGCAGTAAATTTACATAGTTTTAAGTCGTGTAGAGTTCGAACAGGCTGGCTCAAGCGAGAAGCTTCCTGACATGTGCGAGTAATAGCCCGTTTTGAGTCACGGCTGACACCCATTATCTCGACAGGGCGCTCGTGGTTTTCCTCAGTCCGTCCAGGACAAGTGCCGGGATAATGGCTAAAATGAGGCCACGGAAACTTTCTTTGCTCGTCTTTTCCAATACGTTATTTGGTGGTCAACCAGTCATTAGACGTTATAAGGCTGTGATACTGACAGCATATGTTAAATACACTACAATAAATCCTATACTCTTAGGTGACGGAATTCAACGTCGTATAACTATAAAGTCCTTCGAGCACATGTTTTAAAATGCAAAGAACTTGGGCAGTACAAAGCATACTTTGCAGGTTAGCATTATTTTTTCTTTTATGAATTCACTGCCTTACACAACAGAACAGCCGCATATTACTCCGTGATGTAACGTGTTACAAACCTTCGTGCATTGACTGTTGTGTTTTGTTATCAAGTAAAAATGACAGTGTAAGTGTCTTAAGCACGTTCATGACTGTCGTATTCCTGGCGTCTTAAACGTTTCAGACCAGGGCTGTCAACACAGCTCTGTCACAGGCAGTTAGGCTAATTTGATATCCCAGACACATGAACAGATCAGAATCGTTCAATACAACAACCTTAAGCTTGGAGGTTTGATTTTGGCGACAGAAACTCAATTTACTGTTGCAGCAAGACTGGCCCTTCATATTGGCGCCAGAGGGATCCTTTGTGCTTTAATTTTATTCACACACATTTTACTGAGACAATCAAAATTCTTCCACCAAAGTTTGGCTTTGAGGTTTTCATTTCAGTGACAGGTACCGAAGATGGATGACTACAGAGCGGTGTACTACGAGTTTACCGTTTGTGGTTGCGACGTTATGGACATACGAAACGGGTTTACTTTGCAGAAACTTTGTGGAAACCTTACTTGCTTACGCTCTTGATGGTCACGTCATTAGTTATTGTCATTGTGCCTAGCCCTGATTCCAAGTGGTTTCCATTACTTGCAAAGCTATTTCTGCGTCACAAATTAAGGTGCGTGTGGATATAATAATAATAATAATAATAATAATAATAATCGGGTGATCAAATCAAGAAGAATGACGTATCCGGGGAATGTGGCATGTATGGGGGAGAGGAGAGGTACATACAGGATTTTGGTGGGGAGACCTGCAGGAAGAAGACCACTTAGAAGATCCAGGTGTAGATGAGAGGATAATATTAAAATGGTCTTCAAGAATTGGGACGGGGGCACGGACCAGATTGATCTGGCTCAGGTCAGGGCCCTTTTGAAGGCGGTAATGAACTTTCAGGTTCCATAAAATGCGGGGAATTTCTTGACTAGCTGAGAGCCTGTGAGCTTCTCAAGAAGGAATCTGCTCCATGGAATTCGTTAGTTCTTAGTAGTAGTAGTAGTAACAGTAATAATAGATCGTTCAGTCATAAATTTTGCTTCTGCTACACAAGTAACGGCCTTTCGAATTTCTGGTGCTCGTACGTAGAATTGTAAACACTTCTGTATTACTAGAGAAACTGGGACTGTGGATCATCTCAGTGTTTAACATCAAAGACATTCATTCAAGAGCTGCGAAACATTAGTGGTGTTGTTACTTGAACAGCTTCATAAGCAATTAAATACTTAAGTTGTGTCAGTTCGTAAATGCAGTCTGTTTCGTCTGTGTGTGTTGTGCGCTCCGCCAAGTCGCGTATAATGAATATTCCGTTTCACTCGTATTCCTGAAAATTTCTTAACATGCAGAGACGAAATGTGGCAATAGTTTGCGTGGTTATAAGTTCTGATAAGGACACGTGTTTCAGGCGGACGTATTTATATTAATCTCCATACTCGACATATAACTTGGAATAATTTACCTTACATTCCTACGGTCCCTTCCCCTGGCACATGGACTAGATTAACAATTTGTATTTTATTTTGCCACGATATATTTTAATATTGTCGTCACATCCGCGCCAAGGTTTCCCAAGTGGTCTCTTCCATTCAAATTAACCGAAGTGAATTCTGTAGGTCTCTGCATTTTTCAACAGCCCCTGACCACTACATGACGCCCCCATCGTATCCTACTCTATTTGATCACTTCGGTACAGTCAAGTTACGAAGTTTCTTTTTAAGCAGCAGAGTCCAGGCTTCTGACATTGAACGTTGTCCTTAGTTGTGGAATATTCTGTATCTGTTTCACACCCGTAAAAACTAGCAGGTCGAATTATAGTTTTGTCAATATTTATTTTAACATTTTGGTACACATCAGAGAAGTATTCTACCATTCTATTTAAAATAGGTGTTCCAAAGTGTATACAGACATGAAGTAGAGACAAAGTTATCCCAAAAACCATGGAAGTAAGAAACAGCCAAATACCGGACTGGCCAAGAAGAAAAGCAGTTGCAGATTTTCGATTGTGTGTTTGGCATGACTGCTTGGGTACACATCTTCCCCGCATTGGAATCCGCCCGGATCCCTGCTGCATGCTATGCAGCCTCCACGAACCCATGGACAGAAACCATCAAGGAGAATGTACCGCATTGTCTAATACGACAGAATGTGAGCGATACTGGGAGGCCGGCACAAAAATGATGGAAAACTGACTTCGTTCCTTCTCTATTATTATCTTTGTGACTACTCCTTATCATTAGGACTTTTATATATACTTTGAAAGTTCTTTTTTGTTTTCTCTCTTTTAATGTAGTATTTATAATGTAATTTTACTTTTTTACTTTTATTGGTCGCATAGGTCAATGATAAACAATCAATGTACCCGCCATTAGAAAAAAAAAAAATTTTTGTACATTAAACAATAAGACAAGACATGTAACTTCATGGTCGCTAGCTAGCCTTAATGTAATCTACTTATGATTTCATGTGACTTCATTTAATACGTTACTGACGTTGGTAAACACTTGTACTTTTACACATTAATGAAGAGTTTTTTACTTAACTTTAATATACTAGTATGATTTTATTACGCTTTTTTGGGGGCACGAGACGCGAACATATAAGTGGTTTCCTTTCATCATATTTCTCCTTCAAATTTTCGTTCTTGGGTGAGAAGGTGTTTGTATGGACCTGTGCTTCTACAGGACCCGTAGTCCTTTCTGTGGATGGTACATGGAATGTGGCGAAATGATGGAATGTTAGTTGACAAAGGAAAGCCGAAATACTCGGACGATGTCGTGTCCCAGTGCGTGCGCGTGGCTCACCGTTTATACCGTATGGACCGCGATGGGATCTGAACTCGACCTGTACTGTGAGAAGCCGCTGCATAACCGCGTGAACTGTGGTACTGCTTATTGAAATGCCTTTTGTGTCTTTATGGTGACATATTTTCGTTAAATTTACATCATAAGCATAAACCTGTAGCTGATGTGTCCCATTCAGTTCCAGTCCCTGCTGATTTTTTTGATTACTTCTCTTTAGTAGCTAACTTTATATTTCTTTCGGTTCTTCTTGTTTTTCTTTCTTTTTTTCTTTCTTTCTCAAGTATTTCCCTCCTTAGAATTCATTCATTTTTCATTTAATCTTCTTTTCCAGTGTGAGAGATACAATTTCGACAGTTAGTAAGAATACTCGTAAAGTTAAAGTGTCTTGTTGGGTGTAAAAGGTTAACGATGTTTAAATAATCCTGCTACCTTCATCTTCAGTGTAAACAACTCGTCTGTACTTAAGATACAGGCGTCAGGCTCCCCCCTTCCCCCCCCCCCC
>Ga0209628_10003980_pt1 | contig 10536 bp, 13 predicted proteins | sample TergutCu122P4_FD_187285 | JGI IMG/M metagenome (GOLD analysis project Ga0209628, IMG submission 187285) | Cubitermes ugandensis P4 segment gut microbial communities from Kakamega Forest, Kenya - Cu122 P4 (SPAdes) (version 2) | ecosystem: Host-associated > Arthropoda: Insects > Digestive system... | reverse complement strand
GCAAAAAACGCGCGAGCCGAGCGATTAAATGGCTCAATACAAGAAATAAAAACAAGAGGACGAGGTTATAGAAATACTGAAAATTTTAGAATTGCAATTCTGTTTTTTCACGGTAATTTAGACCTAATTTCACACGAAATCCTGTAGAACCACATTGATAGTATGCCGTTGGAAATCTGCAAGTTAATAATTTTCACACGAAATCCTGAAGAACCAAATTTTTAAAGTACTTCATTTTTAAATAAATAAAATTAGATTTTTCTACTCGTATGGCTTTTCGATTTCGCCCCGTTTTTTTTAATGATTTCCGGACTTCATTTTGAAACTGCAAAGTTACAAAATATTTTTTATGCAAACATTTTTCAAAAAAAAATAATTCCATAAAAATCTATTGTTTTTTCAAAAAAAAAGAATTAACTTTGTGCCGTCAAAAAAAGAGAGTTATTTTGTGAGTCAAAAAAATGATTATATATTGAATTTCAATGATTTACCTGACGGAAAACACAATTTTGAATACAAATTGAACAATGATTTTTTTGAACAATTTGACGAAATTGAGATAAACAAGGGTAAATTTGATGTAAAAATTGTTGCTGAAAAACAGCAATCAAACATTAATTTGACGTTAGATATTAAAGGAAAAGCGTTTATTCCTTGCAACAGATGTCTTGATGAAATGACTTTACCGATAGATACGCAAGAAAAAATTTTAGTGAAAATTGGCGATATTGCTGACGACAACGCAGATATTTTGACTCTTGAAGAAAAAGAGGACTTGAACATAACGTGGCTCTTGTACGAGTTTATTGAAACGGCTGTTCCGATGCAACATTCGCATAAAGAAGGAGAATGCAACGAAGAGATGATGAGGCAATTTAACCGCTATATTGTTACAGAAGAGGTTGATAGTTCAAAAGAGAATAAGAAAAATCAGACCGACCCGCGCTGGGACGCTCTGAAAAATATTAATGATAACATTTAAAGTATTCAAAAGATGGCACATCCAAGAAGCAGACAATCGAAACAGAGACAAGCCAAACGGCGTACGCACGACAAAGCCGTTGTACCGACACTGGCAATTTGCTCGCACTGCGGCTCAATGCACATTTATCACACCGTTTGCCCTGATTGCGGTTACTATCGCGGCAAATTGGCAATCGAAAAAAAAGATGCAGCCGCCTAAAACTCTAAAAAAGTTTAAAAACCGTTCTTTAAAAAGGAACGGTTTTTTTTATGATAAATTCATAATTAATTTATATCTTTGCATAATTAAATTAGTAGTGAGTAGTGAGTAAGATTGTTGTTTTTTGTTTGTTGCTTGATGTTTATAAACAAACAACAACCGACAACCAACAAACAAAAAATCTAATCGTAAATCGTAAATCTAAAATCGTAAATAAAATGTCTTTACTCTTTGCTCCTTGCTCCTTGCTCTTGGTTACTGAGCGAAGTCGAAGTATTGTTCTTTGTTCTAAAAAAAAACTAAAATAATATTGTTTTTGTCTAATAAAAAAAAATGAAAATTCTAATAACAGGTTCATACGGGCAACTTGGCAGTGAATTGAGGCAGATTTTGCAGCAATACGCTGATATTCAGGCGTTTTATACAGATGTTGATACGCTTGATATTTGCAATGAAAATGCGGTTGAGAGTTTTTTTGCAGAAAATAAGCCCGATTTTGTGATAAATTGCGCTGCCTACACTGCGGTGGATAAGGCGGAAAATGATGTTGATTTGTGCTACAAAATTAATCGTGATGCGGTAGAGATTTTGGCGAAAACGGCTGTAAAATTCAATACAAAAATTGTACATATTTCTACCGATTATGTGTTTGACGGAACAGCATTTTTGCCTTATAATGAAGATGTAACTACCTGTCCAAAAAGTATTTACGGGAAGTCGAAAGTTGCATCAGAAGAGGTTTTGATGAAACATAACGGCGAAAAATCAATTATTATCCGCACATCTTGGCTCTACTCTGTTTTTGGAAATAATTTTGTAAAAACAATGTTGCGTTTGGGCAAAGAGCGTGAGCAGATTTCGGTGGTTTTCGACCAGATTGGAACTCCCACAAACGCCGCCGATTTGGCAGAGGTAATTGTGCATATTATTCGTTCAAATAACTTTGTATCAGGCATTTACCATTTTTCAAATGAGGGTGTTTGTTCGTGGTATGACTTTGCAAAAGCAATTTTTGAAATAAAAAATATTGCCTGCGAGGTGCTGCCGATAGAGAGTTGGCAATACCCCGTTCCTGCGCCAAGACCGCATTTTGGCGTACTGAACAAATGCAAAATCAAGAAAACATTTGATATAAAAATTCTGCATTGGCGCAAAAGTTTGCTAAATGCCTTAAAATCAGACGTTTTTTCACAATAAAGAGGTATATTTTTTATTAAAAAAAGTTAAAATCAAACATTATTATAAAAAAAAATAAAAAATGTTTTTGAATTGTGAAATTTTTACTATTTTTGCAAAACATTTATCTCTCTTTTTTTAACTTTAAATAACAATGAAAAAATTATTTTTAATATTGACCTGTATTGCGTTTGCGTTATTTGTAACAGCACAAAATACACAAAACAGACCATCAACTACTGCTGCAAATGATACAAGCGGAGGGTTTTCTATAGCAAAAATTCCTGACCAGGTATATACAGGCGTGGCTTTTACGCCGGAATTATCAATAAAAGACGGCAACAAAATGCTTGTAAAAAATATTGATTACACACTTACATACCAAAATAACATCAATGTAGGTGCGGCAACAGTTACTATTTTGGGAAAAGGCAACTATCAGGGTTCTACTTCTGTAACTTTTCAGATTACGCCGAAATCTCTAAATATCGTTGCAATAAATCCGATAGCAGACCAGACATACCGCAGTACGCCGATTATGCCTGAGGTATCTATAAAAGACGGAAACCGCACTTTGGTAAAAGATGTTGATTATACGCTTGCTTATGCAAATAATTTGAATGTTGGCAACGCAACCGTAACTATCACAGGCAAAGGCAATTACAAAGATACAAAGACAATGACTTTTAGAATCAATGCAAAAAGTTTCGGCAACACCACAACGCCAAGACCGGCAGCAACAACACCTGCACAGGAAAGTACAACACCAAAATAAATTCAATAATTCAAAGATTTAAAAATTCAATAATTCAATCTTTAAATTTTTTATTCCTAACTCCTAATTCCTAACCCCTAATTAAACTGCCTATCGTTACACATTTACTTTGATAATTTTAAATAACAAAGTGATGAAAACTTTCAGTAAATTGACCGATGAAAAATTGGTTGAATTGTTTGTGGGAGGTTGTAATGAGGCATTTGAGGAGATTCTTTTCCGCTACAAAAACCGTCTTTACCGCTACATTTTCCAAATTGCAAACGATAGGGACTTAACCGAAGACATTTTTCAGGATACATTTATCAAAGTGATAATGTCCTTAAAACAGGGACGTTATGTTGAAAATGGGTGCTTTTTTACTTGGGTTTGTAAAATTGCACATAATTTGGTTATGGATTATTTCAGAAAAGAGGTAAAAGAAAATACTTTTTCTAATGATGAGTGCCAAACATTGTACAACAGCGTTGTGCTTGAAGAAAAAAATATTCAAGATGCGCTGATAGAGGAAGAGGTTTGCAATGAGGTTGCCTTTTGGGTTGATGCCTTGCCAGAACCGCAAAGGGTAATTGTGCAGATGCGTTTTTATCAGGATTTGAGCTTTAAAGAGATTGCCGATGAACTGAAAATCAGCATAAACACCGCTTTGGGACGAATGCGTTATGCTATTATCAATTTAAGAAAATTGGCGCAAAAAGCCGATTATGTTGTGTCAAGTAAAATTTTTGAATTTGCACAATAATCTTGTAAAAATTTCGTTTATTAGGTAAATAAAAACCTTTTTGCCTATGAACGGAAATTTTACACTTACAAAAAAAATCAGTAGTTTAAAGCCAAAAAAAGAGACATTGCAAATTATTTTGGCATTCGCAGCCGCCTATCAAGTAGAACGGCTATCAAACGGAGAGTTAATTCAATATTTTTTGAATTAACTCTTTTTTAATTTGCTCTTAAAAAAAAGTGCCATTTTTACCGCAAAGGCGCAAAGAGCGCAAAAAAAACAATCATTACAACGAGTTTTCCCTCCCCAAACGACTATTTTTTATATTTTTTACGAAAAATATAAAAATCATTTGCAAATTTAAAAAAAATTTATACCTTTGCACCTTGAATTTTACATTTTGGACAGAATACATTATTGTAATGTAATGTAGAATTTAAAATGAAAAATGAAAAATTATTCATTATTCATTCTACATTTATAGAAATGTATTGAAAAGCGTTTGTAAAAACTGTTCCTCCCTAATCTCGCATAGATTTAGTACTCTGGGACAGTCGCAACAAACGCCTACGTCTAAATTTTTTAGCGTAGGTGTATTGTTGTTTGTCAAGAGTACATATAGGTTTTGCGAGAACCTTGGGATGGCAAACAACGATATAAACTACGCTTTAAGGAATTAAAGTGTAGTTATTAATAAATTTTTTTTAATAACTTTTAAAACTTTAATTAACATGAAAAGATTTAAGTTTTTTATTGCGCTAACGATTTGCGCATTTGTGATTTCATCGTGCAAAGATGAAATGTTGTCCGGGGGAAACCCCAGAAAAGCCCCAAGTTTGGCGGCTGAGTATAATGCAGATTTTGACAGTGTAGCGTTTGCTGTAAATCAACTGCTGTTAAAAAATGTAGAGTCCAGACATATTATTCACGCAGAGGTGGGTAAGAAGTTTGACGGTAATTACAATGTGTTAATCAGTCAGTTGATTGAAAAACACCCATCTTTTGTTGAGTGGCTTAATGAACTCAAAGTAGATGTTTATGGTATTGTAAAAAAGTATCCTTTTATACAGATTGCAATACCTGTAAATTACGAAAAATGGGATGGCGAAGAGATGCTTCCTGTGGTTTATTTCCCTTATGGGTATCAAATAAATTCCGAAGAAAATCTTTGGGGATATGATACAAAAGGGGAGAAAAAAGAGTTCACAAAAAATGAATTTCTTAAAGAAATCTTTGTAGTTGTTTGTGAAAATGAACGCCTGAAAGGCGAGGAATTTGCAAAGGAATACGATGCAGATTTTAACAGTGTTGCGTTTGCGGTCAATCGGCTTTTACAAGAAAGCCAAGATTTTAGAAACCTTGTTCACAAAGAGGTGGGTGGAATGTTTGACGGCGATTACAATGTATTAATCAGCCAGTTGGTTAAAAATTATCCCGCTGTTGCAAAGTGGTTTAATGATTTTAAGGTTGATATTTATGGTATCGTTGAGAAGTATCCTTTGATACAGATTGCAATACCTGTAGAGTATGAAGAATGGGACGGACAGGAGGGTTTGCCTGTGGTCTATATCCAGTATGAGTTTCGGGATGGCGAAACGCCGTATGTATACGGTTATGATAAAGCAGGCAAATTTTGTGAAGTTGATGCAATAGAAGGCCCCAATTTTCCTGTTGCGGTAATAAGTATGAATGAGCGTACGCGTTTATTAGCAAAAGCACCAGAAGAACCTGACGAATTAACACCGTCCGCACCCCGTGAACTTGCTGCACAATCAACAGCAATTGGCATTAAACTCACTTGGTTAAAACCAACTTCTGGCACTATTACGGGATATGCTATTTTTAGAAAAGGTGTTGGCGAAGCAAATTATTCTTTAATACAAAGTATCTACGGGGAGGATAATTTGCATTACGAAGACATAGATATTAAGCCGCAACTAAATTATTCGTATTATGCAAAAGCATTTTATGAGGAAGAGGATGATTATCCTGATTATATTGTTCAAGGAAATCCGTTTGTATTAGGACATATATTTCATGTTCCCGGACAAAGACACTATTCTCCTCCGTCAAATTATGTAACCGGTAATTCGCCTGCTTTGGCAATGCCAGGAGGTATAAAATTGGTACACGGTAATGCAGGTGAATTAGATTTGGAATGGGATTCTCAAACTGCTTATGCTAACGAATACGAAATTTGGCGAAAATCAACCACAAATACAACATTGACATTGCAGGGAACTACCCCAGGTAATTTTAATTTCTTTACCCAAAGTGGTTTGTCGGCAGGAGTATATTACAATTACAGAGTACGAGCAAAAACTTTAAATGGTAATTATTCTGCTTGGAGTAACTCTATTGGTACTTCTGTATCTGAAAGAAATTTAGAAACACCTTTTAAATTAACTTATCTTAAATTTAAAGATGAAGCAGCATTAAAAAAAGTAGAACCATGGGTAAAAGGTGCGCCTGAATTATGGCTTATTGCTGCTAAAGGAGATGCTGCTAATGCCCAAAAAGTAAAAGAAATAAGGTATAAGCCAAGTAGTAGGAAAGCTTGTTATGAAAGTTGGGCTTATGCTAATAAAATAATTTTGAATAATTGGAATCCCAATAGAGACGGTAATGTGTTTACATTTGAATGGATTGAGGAAGACTGTTATTGGGGAACATACACTTTAAAAATTACAACTTCTTATGAAGAAAAACTATCAGACACTCAAACATTTAAAGCAGGCGCAGAACTTTCAATAACTGTTGGTAAAGAAGATGATAAAATGGGTTCATCGTTAGTTACTTGGTGGAATCCAAAGAGCACTAAATTTAATGTTTCTGCTTTTGGTAGTGAATTTTATTGGTATATTGAATAATAATAACAAATAAAATTTTATGAAGCAAATAAAATTATTAATATTTACAATTATCTTTACCTCTTTCGTTTCTTGTGAAAGGGGTAAAGATTGTGTTGCCTTTGCAACCTTTGAAATTAACGGAAGGTGTTACACCGTTACAGGTGGTGGGGTTTCTTATAATGAACACTTTGACTATGAAGACGGCAACTTCTGTAGAGTGTTTGTTTCATATTATTTAATGGACGGAGCATATTTTGGCGGTGAAATGACAGGAACAAATGATGTTTTATTAGGTTTTGAATTTAACGATTCTACTTTTGGCGTTAAAACAGAATTTGATATAAATAGTATGACTGGTTTTTATTTACGAAAAGATAACAAAATTTATCATGCCTATTACGGCTCTATGACATTAATAAAAAAAGGCGAGTTCAATCATAATAGGAAAAGTTATGACCACCCAGAAGTAGAAATATCAGGTAAATTTGAGTTTGCTATGAGACATATTTATAATCAAGATGACACTTTACTAATAACTAATGGCACATACAAATATAATTATGTATCATATATGAGAGTTGACCGCTATGGCGGTAATACTATAACTAACAACTAATTTAAAACCAACACACACTTGGTTTACTACTAAAAAATGTCATGATATTATCTCTACGACTGGTTTAATAACAGACCCAACCCATTACATTACAAACTCAACTTTGTTTAAATGGTGGAGACCTAAAAATACTTCTTATTATACAGATGCAATGGGTTTTCAGTGGTATGTAGAGTAATAGATAAAATATTATGAAAAAGAAAAAACAGATAATATTATTTTGTATTGGTTTGCTTGTTTTAACTGCTTGTGAAAGAAAAATTACTCCAAGAATTGAGTTATTTTCTTTTGAAGTAAATGGCAAAACATATAATGTAGATATTTACAAATATGTAACTCCTGTTATTGTTAATGAACATTGGTATTCGCCAAGTGAATTTGACAGTTATTATATATTTTGGAATAATCCAGAATCGTCTGTTGCAACATTTTGTTTTGCCTTACAGGACAGTACATACGGCATAAATCCAATATTTTATATAGAGGACGGCTATGATGTAGAGTTTTTTAATATGACAATATACCCGATAGACCCAGATAAACACTATCGAGCAGTAAAGGGCTATATTACATTTAATCAAAGTGGTGAATTTAAATTTGTAGGTCGTCCTGTATATAATGAAATAGTTGTAAGCGGTGAATTTGATATTTATATGGTTGATAAGGAAAACGATACCGATACTATTCATCTAACAAACGGCAAATACGCTTTTAATACTGTTAGTTATTCGCCTCACAAGCCACCAAAGTAGCAGTATTCTTATTTTTACAAGCACCGCTCTTTTGTGGGGTGGTGCTTGTTGTTTTGGAAAATAAAAACAGTGAATTAAACTGTCATTTCGACCAAAGGGAGAAATCTATTGTGCAAAGCAGATTTCTCCTTACAGTCGAAATGACAACATAAAAGAAAAAATATTATGAAAACAAAAAAACAGAAAATATTATTGTTTTGTATTGTTTTACTTGCTTTAAATGCTTGTGAAAGAAAAATTCCCCCAAGAATTGCTTTATTTTCTTTTGAATTGAATGGCGAGGTATATAATGCAGATATTTATAATAAACACGCTGTTGTTATTGTTAATGAGCATTGGAAATCGCAAAATGATTTTGTGGATTATTATATATTTTATAATAACCCCGAATCGTCTGTTTCTACATTTTGTTTTGCCTTACAGGACAGTACATACGGTATAAATCCGATATTTTATATAGAGGATGGCTACGATGTTGAGTTTTTTAATATGGCAATAGACAAAATAGACCCAGATAAAACTTATAGAGCGGTAAAGGGCTATATTACATTTAATCAAAGTGGAGAATTTAAAGAAGTTAGACCTATGTATAATGAAACTGTTGTAAGCGGCGAATTTGATATTTATATGGTTGATAAGGAAAACGATACCGATACTATTCATGTAACAAACGGCAAATACGCTTTTAATGCTGTTGATTATGCACTTAATAAACCAAAGTAGCAGTATTCTTATTTTTACAAGCACCGCTCTTTTGTGGGGTGGTGCTTGTTGTTTTTTTAATATATGTAAAAAAATCATAAAACATTCAGTATCTGTTCTTTAACCTGTTCGAGTTCGTCTTTCATCATTACAACAAGTTTTTGCATTTCCGAATGGTTTGATTTTGAGCCGATAGTGTTTATTTCGCGCCCGATTTCCTGTGCAATAAAACCAAGTTTTTTACCTTGATTTTCTTCATTATCAATGGTTTGCAAAAAATAATCAAGATGTGTTTTCAGGCGCAATTTTTCTTCCGAAATATCAAGTTTTTCTATATAAAAAATCAATTCCTGCTCAAAACGATTTTTGTCCAAAGCAACTTTGCTTTCAATCTGAGCAAAATTTTCAGACATTCTGTTTTTGATTTTTTCGAGCCGCTCCTCCTCGTATTGCGGAATTTGCGCAAGAAATTTGTCAATATTTGCAATCTTTTCACGGAAAAGTTTTTCCAAAGTACCGCCCTCGCGAACACGGAATTTTTTTAATTCCAAAAGTGCCTCATCAATGGTTTGCACCACCATAATCCATTCATTATCATCAACTTGCGCTGTTTCTCCGCCCAAAACATCGGGAATTGCCATTAGCACCGAAAGCCAGTTGTTCGGCTCAGGAATACCGATTTGTTCGGTTGCCTCTTTGAGCTGGCGGTAATAACTTTCGAGCAAAGCGGTGTTGATTTCGGTTTTGCCTTTGCCCGCCGCATCTTCTATTGTGAGCAACGCATCAACTTTTCCGCGTATAATGCTGTTAATGAGAATATTACGCATGTCAATTTCCTTCTCTTTGTAAGATGTTGGAAATTTCAGCAAAATATCTGCCTGTTTGCAGTTGAGCGATTTAACTTCAAAAGTTATCTTTTTAGATTCAAAATTTTTTACGGCTCGCCCAAAGCCGGTCATTGATAAAAGCATTTTTATTTAGTGATTAATGATTAATGATTAATTGTTAACTAAAATTTTTGCACAAAATTACAAAAAGTTTATAAACATTAATACAAATAAGTAAAAAAAAGCACGATTTGAAAAATCGCGCTAATGGGAAATTTTTAACAAATTTCGTGGGCGTACTTATTATAGTTACCCAATAATTGCTCTATGTGAATAACCTCGGGGCAGGCATCCCAAGTTACACCTCCGCCTGTTAAGTACCATTTTTTACGCTGTTTAACAGGCACTTTTTTAACGCTTGGAAACGCTGATATCGGCATTATCAAGCAACGCCCATCTTCAAAATTAACCTGCATTTTTCCACGTACAGGAAACTCTATTTTTTTTATTTTTGGCTTTATATTCCAAAAACCTTCAACTTTATACATAATCTTTATTTTTTTATAGTGATAATTTTTATAGATGTCCCTTTTTTGAATTTTTGCCACTGATTTATCAGTTGTAATTTATATTCTTTTGCTATTTCTAAAACTTGGGTTAATTCTGTAGCCGTTAATGTTCCATTTTTTGCAACAGATATTTCGGGTTCTAACCAAATTTTACAATACTCTTGTGTTGCTTTTTTTCCAACATGAACGTGCGCTCTATTTTCATTAAAATCTGTTCCAAAAAACAAAAATATCCACGTTATTTTTGATGTTATATACAATAAAACTTTTGGCATAATAATTTTGTATTTTAAATATTTCAACTGCAAAGGTACAACACTTTTTTTATTTTACAAAACACTTTATACACAAAAAAAAATCCCA
>Ga0209628_10003979_pt1 | contig 10541 bp, 12 predicted proteins | sample TergutCu122P4_FD_187285 | JGI IMG/M metagenome (GOLD analysis project Ga0209628, IMG submission 187285) | Cubitermes ugandensis P4 segment gut microbial communities from Kakamega Forest, Kenya - Cu122 P4 (SPAdes) (version 2) | ecosystem: Host-associated > Arthropoda: Insects > Digestive system... | reverse complement strand
CGAGACCGCGATACGCGAGGGGAAGTACGTAAAGGCATTCCCGGAGTTCGGTCCCGAAAGGATGGGCGCGCCCATCAGAGCGTTCACCAGGATATCGTCGGAACCGATAAGGGTGCACAGCCAGGTATACGCGCCGGACGTCGTCATCGTTCTGGATCCTTCCCTGGTGGGCAAGGTCAAGATAACCGCCGGGATAAAGAAGAACAGCATCATACTTGCGAATTATCCTGGAACGGCGAAGGAACTGCAGACCGCATTGCAAACGGACGCGAAATGCTTTGCCGTGGACGCTACGAAGATATCCACGGAGGAAATAGGAAGGCCTATGGCGAACACTTCTATGCTCGGCGCATTGGTGAAGGTTTCGCCGATGGTGACGTTCGCGTCGCTCGAGGATCAGATGACATCGAAGTTCACCGGCAAACTTCCGGACAAGGTCATAGTGAAGAACCTTTCCGCGCTCAAGCGCGCATACACGGAGGTGAAGTGAATGCCTAACGTGATACCGGGCGGCCGCGTCATAGAACCGGGAAGCGCATTGAAATTCGAAACAGGGGATTGGAGATCGTTCAAACCCATCCTCGACAGGGAGACATGCATCGACTGCATGACCTGCTGGGTCTACTGCCCCGACGACAGCATACTTGTGAAAGAGAACAAAATGATCGGATTCAGGATGACCCATTGCAAGGGATGCGGCATTTGTGCGAAAGTTTGTCCAAAGAAGGCGATAACGATGGTACTGGAGGGATGAGAATGGTGCACAAAGATATCGCAATAAACGGTGACAGCGCCATTGCGATGGCGTGGAAACAGATAGATCCGGATGTGTGCGCGGCGTACCCGATAACGCCGCAGACGATAATCGTCGAACGTTTCTCCGATTACGTCGCCGACGGCGAGGTCAACACGGAATTCGTATGCACCGAATCGGAGCACAGCGCGCTCACGGTGTGCATCGCGGCGGCATCGGCCGGCGCAAGGACGGTAACGGCAACCGCGTCCGTTGGTCTTGGCTATATGTGGGAGATGCTCGGCATCGCCTCCGGACTTCGTGTCCCGCTGACGATGGCCGTCACGAACAGGGCGTTAAGCGCTCCGATCAACATCCACTGCGACCACGGCGACGCCATGGCCTCGAGGGACACCGGGTGGCTGATGATATTTGCCGAGAACGTTCAGGAGGCGTACGACAACGCGATAATCGCATTGCGCATCGCCGAACATAAGGATGTTCAGCTGCCGATGATGACCTGCCTTGACGGGTTCATATTAACGCATGCGATAGAAAGGATGACGCCGATCGACACGCACGCGGTGAAACAGTTCGTCGGCGAGTACAAGCCCGTCCACCCGTTATTGGATTGGAAGAATCCTGTCACGGTCGGCGCGATGGACGGCCACGACTTCTATTACGAGCACAGATACCAGCTGAAAGAGGCGATGGACGCCGCATTGAAAGTTACCGAGAATGTGTTCAAAGAGTTCGCGAAGCTCACAGGCAGAAAATATGAACTCGTGGAAACGTACAAGTGCGACGATGCCGAGTACGTTGCGGTGTGCCTTGGTTCGACCTTCGGGACGATGAAGGTCGCCGTAGATCAGCTTCGCGCCGCGGGAAAGAAGGTGGGCGTCATGATGCCCCGCCTCTACCGCCCGTTGCCGTCGGACCAGATCGCAAAGGCGATATCCGGGAAGAAGGGCGTCGCCGTCCTCGATAAATTCATGTCGCCGGGATCCTACGGGCCGCTGTTCGAAGACATTGTGGCGTCCTCGTTATCTTTGGACAAAGTTCCTAAGATGTACGGCTACACATACGGATTGGGCGGCCGCGACGCGAAGGTGGATGACCTCAAGACAGTGTTCACGGACATGATCGATAACAAAGCAAAAAAGGTAAATTACCTGGGGGTGAAGTTGTGAGCCCTTCATTGAAAGAATTGTCAAAGACCCCGTCCCGTTTGACGGCGGGGCACAGGCTGTGCGCCGGGTGCGGCGAAGGGATAATCGTAAGACAGGTGCTCATGGCAACGGATAAGCCCGTTGTGATCTCCAACGCCACGGGCTGCTTCGAAGTTTCGACGACGATATACCCGTACACGGCGTGGAACGTCCCGTGGATACACACGGCGTTCGGCAACGCCGCGGCGACGTGCGCGGGCACCGAAGCTGCGTACCAGTCGCTGAAGAGGCAGGGTAAGATAAAGGATGAGATGCGGTTCGTCGCGTTCGGCGGCGACGGCGGTACGTACGACATCGGATTCCAGGCGCTCTCCGGGGCGCTGGAGAGGGGGCACCGCATGATGTATGTGTGCATGAACAACGAGGCGTACATGAACACCGGAATTCAAAGATCCGGCGCGACCGGGATAGGCGCTTCGACGACGACGTCGCCCGCCGGCTCCGTCGTCCCAGGAAAGGTGGGGTATGCGAAAGATCTGACGATGATAGTCGCGGACCACAACATACCGTACGCGGCGCAGGTCTCTCCGCACAACTGGCGCGACCTCATCAACAAGTGCAAGAAAGGGTTCGAAGTGGATGGGCCGTCGTTCATCAACGCGATATCACCGTGCCCGAGAGGCTGGAGAACGGAACCGGCGGATACGATAACGCTTTCTCAGCTTGCCGTGGAAACATGCGTCTGGCCGTTGTACGAGGTTGAGAACGGCAAATATACGTTGACCGGGGAAAGCGCGAAGATCGCCGACGGAAAACTCGCCAAGAAACCGCTGACCGACTGGCTGAACTCCCAGGGCAGGTTCAAGCACCTGCTGAAGGATAAATGGATGCAGCTCGTCGAGGATGCGCAGGCGGACATCGACGCAAAGTGGGAAAAATTGAAGAAACTCTGTAAACTCTAAACGGGGGCATCCCCCCGTTCCTTTTTGTTCTTTTTCTCAGAACAGCCAAATATATATTGCGATGCCCGCGAGAGCCCCGACGAATGCCGTCGAGGCGTTGTTGATATATTTCGATATGTAACCTTTCGTTTCAAGCGTGGCGCCGAGCAAACTGTCCGCGAAGCAGCCGATCATCCCTGCAATGACGGGAACGAAGAACAGCCAGCCGAACGTCAATCCGAAGATCAGCACCCAGCCGATCGCGGTGGTCACCGTCGCGGCCATCAGCGCCAATGATGTCCCGATGACGGATATCCCTCCGTCAACGCCCGGTTCAACTCTTTTGAACGTCGTGATCATCCATACATTCTTATCTTTCACGCCCACCTCGCTTGCTATCGTATCGGCCGCGGCGACAGCTATTGATGACAGATATGCGATGGACATCATCTCGTAATAATCCCCTCCGAGAATGAAATGCAGCACCGCGAACGTGCACGGCGCTATGCCGACCGCTATGACGTTCTTATACATCCGTTCCCCGTGCTTCCCCTCCTGCAGCCCTTTGGACCGCTTTTTGGCAAGCCCGACCAACGTTGCCGCAAATCCGAGCCCTGTGAATATTATAAGTATCAGAAGCCACTCGACCGTCCCGAAAAGGCCTATGATCAGGCCGATGCCCAATGACGCTATCGCACCGTCATACGTCAGCAGTTCGAGGTATTGCGCCACTATGGACAGTAAACCTGCGAGCACGATGATGATGATCAGTTCGAGCAGTTCCATCAAATCGTCATCATCGGGAACGTAGATATAACTTACACACCGAGCGCACCCAATATCTCATTGGCGTACGATATCGCATCGTCCCTGCTGTCGAGCGGATAGAACATAATTTTACCGTTAGCGTACACCGTGACTTCCATTCCCTTCCATGACATGACGATCATCATTTCCTCGGCGCTCTTTATCTCCCCTTTCTTTGACAAAATATCTGGGGCCTTTTCCATATCTATGTCAATTCGATCACGCGGCGCGGCCATCAACGCTTTCCCGCCGCATAGGCGCGTGACGGAATATCTCATGGCCTCAGCCTTTCCAATGCGTTCCTTGACGCTTCGCGGAAATCCTCGAGCGTCGTCTCGTTCGGTATCGTGACGTTGGATAATGCCATTATCTTTGCGATGCCCCATCCCATCTCTCTTTCGTCACGGGCGACGAACTCCTCCAGCGAAGCGGGCGCGTCATCGCGGCTGCGTTTCACGAGTCTCGCGTATCTTGCCTCCGGCGATGAGCTTATCGATACGACGGTGACGTCGTCGGTAAGCGATCTGAATTGGTCCACTTCGTCGGAGCTCCTGCACCCGTCCACTAAAAAGATATCGCCTTTCGTTCTTTCGAGCGAACGTTTCGCCCATATGTCGTACCCATACTTTTTGCGTTCGGATTCTGCGAACTCGCCCACGCTCATGCCGCTTTGCTGCGCGGTGCGCTTTGAATAATATTCGCGCACGACGTCACCCATCCTGATGAACGGTATCTTCATTTCGACGGCGACGTTAAGGAACTCCTCCTTGCCCGTCCCGGGCATGCCCGTGACAATGATGAGCTTCATTGTATCATATCAGGTTCTCGGATATTTTTGATAACTTACGGTCGCAGTATTTGCACCTGAGCGTCGGAGGTTCTTTCGATATCACGTCAAATTCCGGCTTGACCGGTTCGTTCTTGTTCGTTATGCAGTTAGGGTTGCTGCACTTTACCAGCCCGGACACCGTCGGCGTAAGGTTCACCTTCTTCTTCTCTGCCACCGAGTAATCACGTATTATGACGATCGTCGCGTACGGCGCTATCAACGCGATCTTATCGACCGTCTTCGTATCGAGCTCGCGGTCCTCAACTTTTACGACGTCCTTCCACCCGCCGGTGCCTTCCTTCTTGGACGGGACGCGTATCAGGACGCTTATCGTTGAATCTATGTTGTTCTCGTTCACCCCTAATATCTTTAACACGTTCAGTGCCTGCCCTGCGGTTATGTGATCTATCACGGTACCGTTCCTTATGGGCGCCACTTTGATCTCGATCATAATCCTTCGCCTCCCAGTATCATGTACAGCAGCGCCATTCTCACGGGTATCCCGTTGAACGCCTGTTCGAAGTACTTCGCATGCGGCGTCTTGTCCACTTCCGGATCGATCTCGTCGACCCTCGGCAGCGGATGCAGGACCGCGAGGTCCTTCTTTGCTTCTCTGAGCATCTCGTTGTTTATGCGGTACATCCCTGCCACCTTATTATACTCCGACGGATCGGGGAACCTTTCCTTTTGGATCCTCGTTATGTACAATACATCGGCATTCGGTATCGCCTTCTCCAGGTTGCCGGTAAGCTTCGGGACGGCGCCCCTTCTTTTGACGTGCTCAACGTGATCCGGAGGCATCTGCAACGACTCCGGAGCAACGAATGTCAGTTTCGCGCCGAACATTGCCAGCGCGTCAACGAGCGAATGCACCGTCCGCCCGTACTTCAGATCGCCGACGATGACGATGTTCAGGTTGTCTATGCGGTTCTTCGCCCTCTTTATCGTAAAAAGATCGAGCAACGTCTGCGTGGGATGCGATCCTGCGCCGTCGCCGGCGTTTATCACGGGGTTCTCGGAGAACTTCGCGGCGAGCCTCGCGGCACCTTCGTGCGGGTGCCTGAGGACGATCACATCGCAGTATGCGTCCACCATACGTATCGTGTCTGCGAGCGTTTCACCTTTGGATATCGACGTCGCCGACATCTCGGAAACGTCTATGACGTCTATCCCAAGCCTGTGCGCGGCGCTCTCGAATGACAGCCTCGTGCGCGTGGACGGCTCGAAGAACAGATTCCCGAGTATCCGGCCTTCCAGGACCTTCGTCCTTTTTTCGCCCAATGCGTACGGTACCATCCTGTCCGCAACGCTGATTATCTCTTCGATCTGCTTCCTGTCCAGATCCCTGATGGAAACGATGTCTTTGTCGTAAAAGCTCATATTCTCGCCACCGTATGACAGTATTGATTTAACACCTTTGTCATTGCCCGCGAGCGTTTGCGGGCATACGCACATACGTGCGGAGGCACGGACAATATTATTTAGTGAAAGTGTGTTGCGACATCCATGCTGGAAGTCCTTGCCCGGTCGCAGAGGGGAAGAGCATGCGAGCTCATTTGCAATGGCGTCACGATAAGGACGCCCGCAGTGCTCAGAACGTACGCTGACTGCGTGCCCGATAATGAAAAAATTTATGTATCCTGCGCCGGAGGATCGAGAACGCTTGCAATAGGCGATAAAAGGATATTGCTGGACCGCGGACTCAGGACGACCGTGACGTCCGGCGTTCACATCGGACCCGTAACGGAGAACGGAGTGTGCGTGCTGAGGCTTCCGCTGAAGGATGACGAAAGGATCGGCGGCGATATCGACATCGCCGTGATCGCGAACGCGTTCGAATTGCGGAAAGATCCCAGAAAAATGGTCGACGCGATCATGCAGGTAAGAAGACTGATAGGTAATAACGCGGCGCTTTACACCCCGGGACTTGCCGATCCGTCGAACATAGCGTTATTGGCGTACATGGGCGTCGACCTCTTCGACGATTCCCTTCCCGTATCGGCGGGAAGGCACGGGATGCTGTACATACCCGAAGGAGAGGTCCTCGCAGGCAACGACGTATCGCAACGGAATTTGGACGAGATAGTCGTTGAGTGTTCGAAGGTTATGATGTTCACGGGCGCCGGAAGGTTGCGCGAGCTCGTGGATCAGCGCGTATCGTCGCCGTCCAACGTTGCCGCGTTGAGGATATTCGACCGCGTGGGGTACGGATATCAGGAGGAGATGTGCGGCACCGCCGGCAGACGCTTTTCGTGCAACACCACTCAATCGCTGCTCCGTCCGGAAACGGAACGGTACAGAAAGATTATCAAAGAACGCTACATGCCGCCGAAGCATAAACGTATACTCGTTCTCCTTCCGTGCTCCGCGAAGAAGCCGTACCACCTTTCCAAGACGCACAAGGCGTTCGCGTCGGCGATACATACAGGCGAGCATGACGTATTGGTGCACGAAGTCATCGTCACGTCGCCGTTAGGCATCGTACCGAGGGAACTCGACGTCTTCTTCCCCGCGTCCTCGTATGACATCCCCGTCACGGGGGAATGGAAATGCCAGGAACGCGAGATGATAAGAAGCATGTTATCGAGGCTCCTCGAATTCGGCTACGATCACGTGATATCGCACCTCGGCGATACCACGGAACTGATCCGGGAGCTTACCGACCTTACGGAAACGTGCATCGGCGACCCTACGTCGCCGGCGTCCCTGAAGAATCTGGAGGACGCGGTGAAGGATGCGGCCAAAGGCATGGAAAAGTGCGGATATCATGAGGATCGTTGTGAAAATATGCGTTCAGTGCTGAGGTTCCAGTTCGGAAAGGAGGCCGCGGACGCTTTGATGGACGGAACGTCCGTCATAGGAAAATATCCGTACTGGAAAATGAGTTCGGGAAAACAGCAGCTCGGGATGCTTTCCGAAGAACGCGGCATGGTCTCACTGACGATGGAGGGCGCCGAACGTTTGCTGAATCTTAATATCAATGTCGTCGAAATGGCCGACTTCGAATTGAAGGGGAGCCTTTTCGCGATAGGCGTCACGAAGGCGGACCGTTCCATACGGGCGGGCGACGAGGTCGCCGTCGCAAAGAACGGCGTCTTGACCGCCGTCGGCGTCGCCGCGATGTCCGGCGCGGAGATGGAAGAGCTTAAACGCGGCGTCGCAGTGAAGATACGCCATAAAACGAAGTGACCCGATCGGTGCTGCTATGATGAATGACTTCTTTTTCGAACTGTCCGGCGAACATCCGACGATGCCGGCCGCCGAGGCGCTGGCGTGCGTGAGGATATTCGACGCCGGCGCAGAATGCCGAAGCGGCCCGGGCTACGCGGCGATGCGCTTCGATGACCGTTTTGTGGGCGATGTGATCGATAGGGTCGCATTGACGCAGAAGGTCGGACAGCATTTGGGTTCATTCGATGTGTCCGATGACATGTTCGATGATATTACAATACCGGAAGGTACGTTCGCGGTGCGCGCCAGGCGCTACAAAGGGATGATGCGTAACGCGGATACGCAAGACCTTACAAGGAAGCTCGGGAACGTGCTTTCGAAGAAGAACGACGTTTCGCTGAGATCTCCCGACATAGAGGTCCGCATGTTCGTTTCCGATAAAGTTCACGTCTTCATATGCGACGCAGACATCGACAGGAACTCCTTCGAAGAACGGAAGGTCAGCGAGAGACCGTTCTTTTCCCCGATATCGCTTCATCCCCGATTTGCGCGTGCGGCGATCAACCTTACCGGGGTGAAAAAAGGCGGCATCGTGATGGACCCGTTCTGCGGAACGGGAGGGATAGCGATAGAGGCCGCGTCAATGGGAATGAAGGTCATCGCATCCGACTTCGATGAGAACATGGTAAGCGGATGCGTCGAGAACATGGATCATTACGGATTGAAATTATATGACAGCGATGTGCTCGACATCGGCGACATACCGAAAAGATTCGCGGATGTCGATGCCGTCGTCACCGACCCGCCGTACGGGAGGTCGACGCACACCGGCGGAGAAGATACGATGAGCATCCATAACCGCGCTATATGTTCCATAGAGAAATGCCTAAGACTCGGGGGCAGGGCGGCGGTCGTCCTTCCGTACGAACTGCGGACCGACGTGATGAAAAAAGAGGATGTCTTCGTTCAAAGAGTGCACAGATCGCTGTCGAGGCACTACCACATACTTTCGAAACGGTGATGTGTGTTGTGTTGCGGCCCGGGCTTCGGTCCGCCGGCGGGCGCGCTGTAAGAATATCAGGGGACGAACAGCACGACGACGCAGTTCGGAAGCATTTTCTGCAGCTCCCTGAGATGCGGATGGTAGAATAGTATCAGATCGTCGCGGGCTGGTCTTTTTGATAACAGCTTTGATATCACGGATACTTCCGCGCGGCCTTCGGCCTTCCATGCGGGCGGCGACGATGTCGTGTCCGTAGTGACGATGAGCGGCAGGCGTAACGTTAACTTATGGCGCTCCTCGCACACGCCGTTCAGTCTTTGTATCTCTTCCGTCGTCATCTCGCATGTGTGCCCGCTGCGCGTCCTGTATGTAAGGTCTTTGGAATCAAGGTATTCCGCGAGGCTCCGTCTCTGCACCGGCGCGTGCGCGTTGATGTCCGATAGCAGATGTTCAACGTCCATGTTCCCGTAACAGCGTAGAATGTAATAATATACATATGTGCAGGCGCATCGTCTTTCATGGATGGTAAGCTGGCGGACGCGCTGAAAGCGCATCCGTGCTACAACGAGGATGCGCACAAAAAGTTCGCACGCATGCACTTGCCCGTGGCACCGAGGTGCAACATACAATGCAACTACTGCAACCGCAAGTATGATTGCAGCAATGAGTCCCGGCCGGGCGTGACATCTTCGGTACTTACGCCGGAGGAAGCGTCGGAAAAAGTGGGCATCGTGAGAGAAAAAATTCCTGAGCTCAGCGTAGTGGCGGTCGCCGGCCCCGGCGATCCGCTGGCGAATGACGAAACATTCGGAACTCTTGAGCTCATTCAAAAAAAATATCCTGACATCACTCTGTGCCTTTCCACAAATGGGTTGATGTTGCCGAAATATGCCGAACGGCTGTATGGGCTCGGGGTGCGCTTCGTTACCGTTACAATGAACGCGTTCGATCCTGAGGTTTCATCGAAGATCTACGAGTTCGTGATATGGGAAGGGAAGAAACTTAAGGGAAAGGCAGCGGCCGAAAGATTGCTTGCGAACCAATTGGAAGGCATCAAGAGATGCATTGCGCTCGGTATGCTCGTAAAGGTGAACATCGTCCTTATCCCCGGGATCAACGACGCGCATATACCTGAACTTGTGAACGCGGTGAAGAAACTGGGCGTTTACATCGTGAACATCCTTCCTCTCATCCCTGTGGAAGGGACGAAGTTCTCGGATATGCGGGCACCGACGCCCGAGGAAAGGAAACGGCTGATGGATGTTTGCTCGAAAGACGTCAAAATGATGCGTCATTGCAGGCAATGCCGCGCGGACGCGATCGGCCTTCTTGATAAAGACCGTTCAAGCGAGTTCGTACGCGTCGGGGCGTGTGGCTCCGGGTGCGGGCCTTTGAATGTACGAAGCGACGGTATCGTCGGCAGTACCGTCAGAGTGGCGGTCGCATCCGATGACGGCGCCACGGTGAACGGAGGGTTCGGAAATACGAAGGCATTCAGGATGTACACCGTCAACGGCAACGACGTTGCGGAAGCGGGTATCGTCGGCGTGAAAGAGCACGGCGGTGTTTACGGCGATACGCACACTAAAAACATCAACGACCGCATCATGTCGCTGAAGGATGCTGACATCGTTGTTGTGAAGGAGATAGGCCCGAGGCCGATGAACGACCTGAAGGCCTCCGGCAAATACGTTCACATCGCCGGCGGCGGCGTGAACGATGCGGTGCGCGGCGCCGTGAAGGCGTACAAAGGACAGCGATGATATTTATCCTTGAATTGTATGCGTGCGCACAATGAACGCAAAAGAGCTGAGGAACGCATACGTCGATTTCTTCAAGAAAAGAGGGCACGCCTACATACCGTCGGCATCATTGATACCGGAGAACG
>Ga0209628_10003978_pt1 | contig 10541 bp, 7 predicted proteins | sample TergutCu122P4_FD_187285 | JGI IMG/M metagenome (GOLD analysis project Ga0209628, IMG submission 187285) | Cubitermes ugandensis P4 segment gut microbial communities from Kakamega Forest, Kenya - Cu122 P4 (SPAdes) (version 2) | ecosystem: Host-associated > Arthropoda: Insects > Digestive system >... | reverse complement strand
TTCCATAAAACCGGAAGTACGTGAAGCGCTGAATTCACCTTTTGCGGGCGATGAACTCGAGAAAGAATTAGGCAGGTATAATGCGATCATGGGATATGCAAAACAATATGTGAGGCCTTATGCAAAAATAAAAATTGAGGGCGATTTTTCGACAGGCTCTGCAACGACGACCGTAGAATCCCTCACAGCGGGAGTATATTTTGTCAGGTACTTTGATAACGTACCCTACTTTGCGATAATGGATGAAAGAGGAAATCCGGTAATTACACCGGCTTCGGAACAGGCATACAATCAGGTGCGAAATGGATTTACAAACGCTCAATGGGTGTTGCGAATAGATGGTTCGGCATATCAATATGAAGATTACTGGGTAGCAGATGTTGCGAAATCGACTATGGCGATTGCACAGCGAAATTCAAAAGCCAAAGAAACAAAACTTCCCGTCCCCACGCCCAAGATGAACGACGCTGCCCTGACTGCCAAGATGTTGAAATTAGCGCAGGAAGCCTATCCCACATGGGGTATCGTGCGGCTTATCATTGACGAATCTGCATGGCGTCCCGAAACGAATGCATTGGGTGTTATTATCCATCGCCGCATCAACACAAAAATCATCCTGCCAAGAAACGGCGGCGGATACATCATGCGCACATTGAGTTTTATCGAACCATACGCAGGCGGCTCGTATGGCGAAGCGCGACCCTTCGGTATAGGAACGGACGAAGTGGCAGTGGATTACAAATAACTATTCAAAATAATCGTAGGGGCGAATCTGTGTGTTCGCCCCACAAAAATTACAATCAGATGAAAAAGTTTGTATCCTTTTTTCGTTTACGAATCCTTTCAAAGGGTTGGAATAAAAACGATTACGAATTAAGAGAATAAACTCTACACGCTAAACTCTATTATTTAACTATTTAATAATTAACAAAATGAAAAAAGTTTTTTTATTTTCGATTAGCCTGATTTTGTGCGGGCTTATGACGGGTTGCGGTTCAAAGAACGAAACCCATGTGTATGAAAAGGACGGGTTTACAGTCACTTTTGAAGCCCCTAAAGGGTTTTTTACACGTTCGACAGAGCGAGCGGACTTTTTAAGGTCTAATAATCCTTCAGGAGCCGTTGCTTTCATTGGAAAAACATACACCATGATGATAACGGTGTACAGTTGTAATTATACGCTTGAATCGTGGAGCGCCTTTAACAAGGGTACACGCGCAAGAATGAAACTGTTTCAGGAAGTCGAAATTGAAGGCGCACATGCTGCCTACAGGGCTTTTCAAGTTCCTAATTTACAGTATGAAATGCTGGCAGAAATTGGAGAATACTGTATGAGAATATCCTTCTGTCAGAATGACATTAAAAAGGCGACAAATGAAGAAGTTCGCAACACTGAAATGGAAGCCGGATTTCTGAAAAAATGCACCGAACTGTCGAACGATAAAGTGTTGTTAGAAATTATGAAGTCGGTAAAAATTAAGAAGAATTGAGAAATGAAAATGGAAAGAAAAGCGTTAAACTGAAAACTATGAATTTGTTGTATATTGTTCTTGGTTGCCTGCTGTTGGCGATATTTTATACTGTTTCGGTCTCTAACAAATTAGTGCGGTTAAGAAATCAGATGCAGGAAGCGTGGAGCGGAATAGATGTGTACCTCAAAAAGAGGCACGATCTGGTTCCAAACCTTGTGTCGGCTGTCAAAGGTTATGCCGCACACGAAAAGCAAACGTTTGAAGAAGTGATCCGTCTTCGCGCGCAAGCGATACAGGCATCAAGACAGGATGTGCGAATAGCCTCGGAAGGCGAACTTGGACAAGCGCTGGGTAGGTTGATGGCGATATCCGAATCCTATCCTGCGTTGAAGGCAAACGCAAACTTTTTGGAGTTGCAGCGTCAATTGGCAGCATTGGAGGAGGAACTGTCGCTTTCGCGTCGCTACTACAATGGCACAGTACGCGAACTCAATATCGTGATTGAGAGTTTTCCATCGAATTTAATTGCCGGTTTGTTCAGTTTCGAGAAAGGCGTTTTCTTTGAAATAAAAACATCCGAAAGGGAAGTACCGAAGGTAAGTTTTGTCAATTAAGAATGAGTCCACTCCGGTAAAACAAAAAGTTATACCACAAAGTACACAAAGAGATTACACAAAGTGCACAAAGTGTTGTAATACAGACTCTTTTCTTTGTGTCCTTTGTGTTAGCTTTGTGTTCTTTGTGGTTAAAAATACTTTTCGGAGTGGACTCAAGAATTAAGAATTAAAAATTAAGAGGGAAAGAATTAATCCTTGTTCGTGAGGTTCGTGGTTAAGAATTAAGAGAGTAAAAGATGAGAGGGTATTTCACAGTAATAGTAGCGCTGATGATGCTGACGACGGCTTTTGGACAGGAGCCGGTAGAGCGTATCATCCGTTTTCATGCCGACATCGTGATTGATACTACCGGACGGATAGAAGTGACGGAGCATATAAAAGTCTATGCAGGAGGCATTAACATCAGGCGCGGTATCGAGCGCGATGTTCCGCTTTACAGGAAAGACAGGTACGGCAAACGTGTTCGTATGGAGACGAATGTCCTTTCCGTTCAGTGCAACGGAGATAAAGTTGCCTACTCCACGCGTAACGATGGCGATAATACAATCCTGAGGATAGGCAATCCGGATATATTGCTCAAACCGGGCGAATATGATTATGCGATTGTTTATGAGAGTTTTGGTCATGTCGGCTTCTTCGACGAATATGACGAGTTCTATTGGAATGTGACAGGCAACGGCTGGGTTTTCCCGGTCGAACGGACGTCGGCATCCATCACGTTGCCTGCCGGAACAAGCGCCATAGCGGGACAAACGTCCTGTTATGCCGGTATGGAAGGCGTTACCACAACAAACTGTTCGTACGAAGACCGCGGCAATACGCAGGTTTTCGCCACTACAAGTCCGCTGGCGCCGCACGAAGGGCTTACCGTTGCAGTTGCCTTTCCACGCGACATCGTCCACCGTCCGCCACCGGAATCGGGAGTTTACCCTGTCGGTTGGTTGATTTTTGTTTTTTACTGCCTCTATGCTGTACTGAAAGTCGGAAAACGCCCCCGCAAGCCGGTAGTGATACCGTCCTTCAAACCGCCGCGCGACTTGTCGCCCGCCGATGTCAATTACCTGTACACAAGGGCGTACAAGGATAAGGCTGTAACGGCAACTTATGTGGATATGGCAGTAAAACTATCTATGACTATCCGTTGCGAGGAAAAAAAGAAGTACTCATTCATCAATAATCTACATACGGAACGGTTGCGACCTGTAGAGCGGCAGATGCACAACGCATTATTTAACGGTAACAGGGGAGAAATAGACGTGATCCAGTCGAACTGGAAAAGATTTTCGCAGGCGGATACTTGTCTCAAAAACGACTTGACAAAACGATGGAACATCACGGATTATTTCCGCGAAAACAAGAAATATACCGTCAGGGCAGGTATCATTCTCTTTGTCGTCCTTGGTCTTTATACGCTGTTGTCATTATCTCACGGCGATGTTATCATGGCGTTCTGTTTGGCGTCGCCTTTCATCGGAGCGGCAGTGATGAGGCTGTGGTCGGTCGGTGATTTTGATATGGGCGCCGTGACGCTTCTCGGCGTCTTATTCGTACCGATTATTTTGATGATTGGCGCATTGTTTTTACATTTTGACGCGGGTTTTGAAGAGACGATACACTGGTTGTCGGCGGTCTTTTACGGGGTGATGTCGGCAGGTTATTTATGGTATGTTTCTCACATGCGCATGTTCACGCCCGAAGGCGCCCGGCTCGCTTCCGAATTGGAAGGGTTTAGGATGTACATGAAGACAGCCGAGGAAAACCGGCTCAATATCCTTGCCCCGCCCGAACGAACGCTCGAACTCTTTGAAAAACTGTTGCCCTACGCCTTTGCCTTGGGCGTAAGCAACGAGTGGTGCCGGAAATTCGACGATGTATTAAGCCGGATAGACTATCACCCCGACTGGTACGACAGCAGGGAAGATTTCCGAAAAATCCGCTTTGCTTCCACATTTTCAGGACTTTCCGCAACAGTCGGCAACGCTAAAACCGAAAAGACGTCATATACCGGTGGTTCTTCCGGTTCGGGCAGTTGGAGTTCGGGCAGTAGCGGCGGCGGTCGTGTTGGCGGCGGCGGTGGTGGCGGCGGCGGTCGAGGATGGTGAAAATTATATAATAACAACATGATTTACAGACTATATAAGCGAATAACCAATAAAGTTTGTCTGGATTGCTTCGTTCCTCGCAATGACGACGACACGCAGCGTCATTGCGAGGAACGAAGCAATCCAGAAGTTATTTATGAATAATGCAGGAACAATTATCATTTATCACTATTCACTAAAAAAATGGCTAATAGAGTAACAAAAAAAACAAGTTACGGACAGCGGGTATCCGGATCATTGAAAGGAATTGTAACGGGTTTGGTGATGTTTGTCATCGGAACGGTTACGCTTTTCTGGATAGAAGGCAATTTCGTAAAAACCAAAAAATCGCTGAACGAAGCGGAAGGAGTTGTCGTGCGAGTGAACGACATATCTACTGTTGACCCATCGCTGAACGGGCAATTGGTTCATGCTTCCGCCTTTGCCAACACTGACGACATCCTTACAGACAGAGAGTTCGGCGTCAGCGAAAAGGCGATTGCCATCAACCGAATGGTAGAATACTATCAGTATGAGGAAAAAACCTCTACAAGAACCGAAAACCGCACCGGTGGCGGTCGGGAAACGATAACAACCTATACCTACGAAAAAAAGTGGGTAAAGTCGCCGATTAACTCGTCCGGCTTTGAATACCCGTCGTATCGGAATTTTACGCTTACCACTGTGGAAGCCAAAGCCGAGCGAGCCAAAAATGTTTCATTCGGAGGATACACTTTACCGCCGTTCATTATCTCGGCTATCAGTGGCAGCGTTCCGGCGGCTGTCAATCTCAATGCCAATGAACTTGCGCAATTGGAAAAGACGCTCCCTGTTGACAACGCAACCCCGAAGCGGGTACATGTGAACGGCAACAGGGTCTATTTCGGGAAGTCGGCAACAACGCCTGAGATTGGCGACGTCCGCATAACGCTTACCAAAACCGCGCCTGCCGACATATCTATTATCGCCAAAGTAGTCGGTTCTACATTCGAGCCATACATCACCTCCAACGGAAAGACGGTTTCGGAAGTCGCCATGGGAAGGGTGAGCGCCGAAAAAATGTTCGCAGGCGCCCATTCAACCAATTTGATATTAACGTGGTTTTTTCGCATTATAGGTGTTTTTTTGGTCATCGGCGGTTTGAAAGCCATGTTCAGTATATTGCCAACGCTCTTTCAGGTGTTGCCTTTCCTCGGCAATATCGTGAGTGCGGGCGTAGGGTTGGTATGTTGGATTTTTGGCGGCGCTTGGTCGCTTATCATCATGTCGTTTGCATGGCTGTTCTATCGTCCGGTCATTGGTATTCCGTTGTTGTTGGCGGCTTTTGCCGGAATATGGTTTTTGAAGAAAAAGGCGAAATAAGTGGTTAACACAAAAAATATGCAAATTAAAATAATCATAGCAATCACAGCCCTGACTTTATTGACGTCGTGCGGACAGCGCTCCGCCAAATTGGAATTCAAAACGGTTGAATTGAAGGAGTTTACAAAGCATCCCAAAGCGACCAATGATGAGGAGGGTTTGGAGTACGTTATAAGTATCTCTTATCCAAAAAAATACGGCGACCCTGTCGTTTTGGAAAAACTCCAAAAACAGTTTATCCGCTGCACATTTGGCGAACCCTACAATAACATGACGCTTGAAAAGGCAATAGAAACAACGATTGCCGGATGGAAAAAAGCATACGACGAGGAAAATGCCGAGTTGCAAAAAAACAACAACGACCCTGACCTTGTAATCGGTATCCGGTTTGTATGCAGCAATACCATTGCAATTCAAAACGAGAACCTGTTGGCATTAAAGACAAAGAGCGGATTTTATCCTTATGCGGCTCATGTTTTTGAAGATGCGGCATACTGTCTTTTCAACCTTCAGACGGGCGAACTGTACAGCCGGGACGATATTTTCAAACCCGAATCAGCCGACAATATCCGCCGCCTCATCCTGTCCGAACTGCTCCATACGACCCATTTTTCAGCGACCGAACTGCGCAAGTACGATATTTGGAATCCGGAAACCAACTTTTCCGTTACCGGCGAAGGCATCATCATCCTCTACAATGACAGCGATTTCGATTATGACATCATCGGCGCCCACGAAATTACTATTCCGCATGAACGGTTTCTACCTTACCTCCGCGAAGGAACGCCCGTTTGGGATATCGCCAACAGTTTGATACAGAATGTAGATACCGGAAAAACCGGGCAACAGGACAACAAAACCGCAACCGATACCGAATCGCAAGAAGTTGAACATTACCACTGGTTTTGCAATCAGGACGACCATCAAGGCGCTGAGATTGTTTTTGCCCGCTTGGGCGATGTGTTTCGCGGCGAATATATCGACCCCGGTTTTCAGGATTTTTGCAGTCTGCCGATTGTCGGAACGATTGACAACGAGGGCAATATCAAAGGCGTATGTGCAATTATCCATGAAGACGGCAATATTTACGCCATGTTAAGCGGTCGGATAACGGGCAACAAGTTTAAAGCAATATGGATGCCTGCTTCGATAGGAACAAGCGAGTTTCGCGAAATGGAAATGGAATATCGCGCCATACCGCCCGACCGGAAAGCGGAGATAAGCAAACACCCCGGTACATTTTACAACTTCCTCTATCCCGAACGTCCGAACGTGACGGCATCATCATCCGACGGCACGACGATAAGCCGCATCACTCCTTTGATTCCCAAAGATATTTTTGCATCGGAAAGCAGTCAGGAATACGGCTACCAGGTTGGGGAATGGGAAAAACGAACCATTATATTCAAAGAGGGAATACGGAAAAACGAAGTTGATTTTCGCCTCCAAGTCGAATTAAGCGGGCAAGCCGACTTATCCACAACTATTCAAGGCACAGCCCGCCTGAATGGCAACCGTTTCCGCTACAATGAAAAAGGATATGAGTTTGAAGTGGCTGTTTATAACGGATTTGTAACCGTTAAAACCATTTCGGGCAGCATTGACCTGAGCGACCGGGAGGTTGAAGAAGAGGTGATATTCAAAGCAGATGGCGTGTATCCAGCCTCCATGAAACAACGTTTTTATCATTGACACGTAAGCAATAATAGGGTGACTTTTTCCAGTTATCTATAAAAAATAAAGTATATGTCGGAAATAAAAGTGAAAATTGCGCGTGGCGCACAGCAAATTATGAATATAGGTATAAAAATTATGCTATTGTTGTTTCTCGCAGGAGCAGGAGCGGCTGCGGGATATGCTGATTTGGCAGGACAGTGCACAAACGAAACGACCGATTCGATGCCGGAACAATTAACAGTGTTGTCGGTAACGGCGGAAAATGTGAGAGTGCGCAGTCTGCCTTATGTGGAAGAACCTTCAAAACAGTTGTTGGAAGCATCGAAAACAGTTGGCAGGCTTGATAGGGGAGATATAATTGTTGCCGAAAAAATACCTTTCAAAGGTGAAGGCATGTCGTGGTACAGGATTATTGGCAAGGTTGACAGAGAAACAGGAGTTGTGACCGATGTATTGGAGGCGTTTCCTCAAGCCTTTTCACATCCATACGTGAGCGCTGATTTCGTTGAGCCATACAACGAAACACACAATTTCTTTACCCGGATATCAAATATGCCTTATTTCATTGGCTACAGCGCCATAGACCATGCAATAGAAACCCAACGAACTATGACGGAGCAAAAAACGCGGAAGTGGTGTTTTCCGCCCGAAATTGATATACCTGTTTACGCAAAACCATCAACGTCCTCCGAGATAAACGGTTATTACCTGAAAAAACATACCTGGCCTTATTATGAAATCATTATAACGGACTCGCTGCCCGGTTGGGTATTTGTAATGGATTTGGCTACACGCGGCAAATCCGGTTGGGTGCAGTCGGAAAAATTAACGATTGAAAATACCTACAATCGTATAGGGTATGAAACCGCCTACCTGTTCATCCTGAACATCGGAGCAAACATCCGGGAGATCGTTAATCGCCGGGGCGGAAAGGTGGCGGAAAGAACCGTTGAAGTCGGCAGCGCTGTTTTTGATGATGAGTTATATTACATGGTTTCTACAAATACGTTGATTACAGCCGACGGTTTTGAGTTGAGTTATGAAGACCACAGAAACCTTTTGGTTACGCTGACACGTAAAGGAAACGGATTGGGCGGCATTGCTATTGGCGAAACATGGTGCAACAAAGCCTATATTGAAAACGCCTTTGGACATTTAAGCATACACAAAACCAACACCAGCGAAGGTGTGGAATTATGGAGCATGGATGGAGGAACGGACGGCTGGCAATTTCACATCTTTGTCCGATTCGACAAGCAGGAAACCGTTAGTGAATTAAGATTCTCATGTGGCGATGTTTTGTTAAATTAGTAGCCTATTAATAAACATAAATAATTACGAATATGAATAAGACATTTCTTTTGTTAATTTCTGCCATTCTTATCGTATCGGCAGCATCATGCGACCAGCAGCCGGGCGCTCTGCAATTTAAAACCATTGAAGTGGAAGATTTTGTGAAGCATCCTGCAGGAACGGAAGATTTTCATGGCTTGAAATACAAGGTCAGTTTTACCTATCCCGCCCGTTATACCGATAAAGCCGTTTTAAAAACGTTGCAGCAGCGATTTGTACGCACCATGCAATCGTGGTACTTCCAAAACCCTGACGACGACGAACCGGAAAATTACGATTCGCTGCCGCCCGAAAAAGCAGTCAAGGCTATTATTAACACATGGAAAGCCAAGTACAGCGAAGCAATCAAAGAGGAAGCGGACGACCCGAAACCGGAATGGGCTACCGCTTGGGAACTGCGCTACAGCAACACGATACCTTTTGTAAACGAAAAACTGTTGCAACTGCAGACAGAGACCTATCAGCATGTGGGCGGCGCGCATGGCGCTACATGGTTTACGTGTCATCTTTTCAATCTGCAAACAGGCGAAGAATATAGCCGCGACGACATTTTCAAGCCCGAATCATCCGCCCGTATCCACCGATTGTTAGTTGCCGCTTTATTAAACTATTGGGAAGTGAAGTCGCCCCGCGATGTACTTCTCATGGAAGAGGAAGTATGGACTGAAAACACCGATTTTTCCCTGACTACCGAAGGTATCGCCTTTGTTTACAGCGATTACGAACTCGGCAGTTATGCCCTCGGATGCGCTCAGGTAACCATTCCCTACGATAAAATCATGCCTTACCTGCGTGAAGGAACGCCCGTGTGGGACGTTGCCAATGCCAATAGGGATGGGGCGTCCCCCGTCTCTACAATGATAGACGAAACGGAATTTACCCTTTTGGTAGATGAAATTTTTCACAAACTGCCTGCATCGTTCATGCCCGATTTTCTGAAAACAGCCGCACAGCGCCGCGATACGCAAACGCTTGAAATAGAGCGTCCCTCTGTCAATACATGGTCGGTCTTGCGTTTTGATGGCGGCGGCGGTTACGATAAATGGACTTTAGCCGCTTATCTAACAGACGATATGCGGAATATTGTATTGATTGTTCAGTATGGCGGCGGATTGGACGGATACTCGTTGCTGTCGGACAAAACGCTCAACTACGACATCGCAACAGGCAGTTTTACAGAAATAGAGCGTCCCGTTGACCCCTTCTCGGTTGATGAACTGCTCAATAAAGACCATTTTGAAACGGAAGAAGCCTATAATGAGGCAAAAGCGTTTTTAAGTACAAATCTTGTGTTGTATTACCGAGAATTTATGAAGGAAGGTTTCTGTGTCATGGCAGACCTCTGGGAATTTTGGCTTGACAGAGACGACCGGGAGTTCGACGCCGAGTTTACGGAAGTTTGTCGTAAATGGAACGGCAGCCGGTTTGTGAAACCGTAACCGTGTTAATTCCCCATTTGAAGTTATGTCACGAAAACAACGTTTTAATTATCCTGATTGCTTCGTTATTCTTCCTGCCAATGAAGAAACTCGTAACTCCGTCATTGCGAGGCACGAAGCAATCCAGATTGAGCCGTATTCTTCTGGATTGCTTCCTGCTTCGTGTACTTCGACAAGCTCAGTAACCACCTCGCAGTTCGCAATGACGGCGACTTGTATCTTCAACACTCTTTTTTACAGGGGATTTTTCCCGTGCCCGGGTCTACCAATGACGTGTTACATGTACCATCATTGCGAGACTCCAAAGATTGCATCAAACAGAAGAAAATGACTGGGGATTATTCTATTCAACGTACTATTTTTCACTGGATTGCTTCGTTCCTCGCAATGACGGCGACACGTATCGTCATTGCGAGGAACGAAGCAATCCAGATAAGAAACAGGCGACATTTTTTCTCTATTTTAGTGACTTTACCCTTTGAAGGAGGCTGGAGGATGGAGTCAATTTTTTAAATCAGACAATTGTCTTTTATAAATTAG
>Ga0209628_10003977_pt1 | contig 10541 bp, 7 predicted proteins | sample TergutCu122P4_FD_187285 | JGI IMG/M metagenome (GOLD analysis project Ga0209628, IMG submission 187285) | Cubitermes ugandensis P4 segment gut microbial communities from Kakamega Forest, Kenya - Cu122 P4 (SPAdes) (version 2) | ecosystem: Host-associated > Arthropoda: Insects > Digestive system >... | reverse complement strand
CGGAGATAATGGCCAGAGAAGTTTGAAACTTTGACAGCTGTTACACACTTATTGATTACCAAATACATATTAAAACTGGCAGGAATGTGTGGTTTCTGTAATGTTAATATCTGTACTTAACATCAACCTAATTTGTGAGTGACATAAAGCCATTAAATTGAACTACAAAAACACTCGCACTCATGTCATAGTTGTCCTTAGGGTTACCAAGCACTTTACTTGTGCAGTTGCAGCGAGGAACGCGCTTGAGTCAGCTGTAGACAAGGACGGACAATGCACAGCATATGGGTATTACGTCACGCGAACCAGGTACAGTACGTGGAACCGCAAGAAAACCACACTTTTCTCGCGCCTTTATCTCCGTAACTGTTCAACTTTGGACATAGGTGTTTTGGGTTATATCGGTATACTTTAACATAAGGAACACCCTCCCTAAGTCTGGCACATTCCTCCTGGGACACCCTGTATATCAGTTATGTACCAGGATTTACGTTCCCTGATGTGTATTAAAATCTGTTCTTGCACTGCCAATGTGATCACTTTAGCAACACTATCTGAATGCTAGGTTGCCACCTACATTCCTGTACATTCCTCTTCCCAGTATCACTTCACTTTCATACAAAATTTGGATCTCCATTCAACAGCACCTGCCCTCCTCGAACAACATCTTATATTTGAATGACACTTCTACCACCCAAACTCCATACTTCCCATAGCTGTACTGAAAGAGTTTGTTCTCCATGGAAAATTTATTTTTCCTTGATGGCAAACAATGATTTTGGTACAGTTGGTACTTTTCCCTCTTCCATGTATGAATCTTGTGTTTGTTCCTCACAACAAACTTGTCACACCCACCCACATCTATGTTACAGGAAGGTGTTCTTTTCTTGCTCAGTGAGTTTAGTCAGCTATCTGTAACTGATTTTTATTCTTCTCTTGCATTCTTTTCTAACATCTTTCTCTGCTGTACCCCATCTCAACATATGTGGTCACTCTCTTTGTTGATTTGCTTCACTGTGCTAACGGATGTCCATGCCTTCACTTTTCACAGAATTTTTCTACATTTTATTCATTATGCCCCTACTCTCTCTACAAACTGTTGTGTTTGTGTGGTAGTTGGCCAGATTATCTCTAACAGACAACTACACATGTAAAATCTGCATCAGATGCAGTACAATAAATATAATGTACATTTGTGCTGAACTGGAAACAATACAAGCCTTATCTCAACTTATTGAACCTTTTCTGATTTACCAGCAGATACCATTCTACCTCATCACTGAATGACTCACCCACTTGCCCGCCTACCCTCTCCCCCACAAGACATGCTAGCCCCTAAAATCTGATGACAGATGCCAGAGCATGACAGTACTCTAACAAGAAATGAACAAATCTGATGTGTGTATGAGACATGCATCAGCAGTACACAGAAGTCTTCATGCCACAATACCACTGTACTTTCTTCTGTCACCGAACTTGTTTAAGCTACCATGTATATGAGACCAAGGCACTGACAAAGAGTGTTAGGTTCTGGACTCATACCTAACAATGAAATGCAAAGGATTAATAACAAAGTAGAAATGAAGTGAATCTTGTTGGTCATTTCAACAACACATTAATTAAAATAATCCCAAACTGCTGATAGAGAAATTACATTGGAAAATTTACTTTTGCATGCAAACTGTGTTTTCATTACAAATTTCTCATAAAAAGAACCATCAAACTATCGATATGAAAAAAAATATTCCTGGAGAGAAGCAGCTGAATTACCTATGGGCTTCTAAAATGACAAACTGCTAACAAATGTTTTGAATACTACCATATTTATTTGAATTCCACACATCCTTAAAAAAAATATTTCTGAAAGACAAACCCCAAAGAAGTTCTCATCATAAAATGATACCTGACATCACCAACTCAATACATTCAAACCCAACATTACATATCTTAACATCTACATTTCAGTTGTCTTCTAAAATATAGAACATGCGTCAGCATACAGTTTCTAATGTCTTTGAACAAACAGTTGTAAACAAAGCAAAGATTTGGGTGAATATAAAAGATTCAACATTTACCATTATTCCGTATCACAGTAGTGATTCCACGCTTCATTAACATTCACAAGTTGACACATTTCCAGTCAAGTTTCCCCCATACAAAACAGTAATGAAGTATCACAGATTATACAACATTCAACTCTACCCAAAAGATGCTCTACACTTTCATTACAAGAACAACACTGTTTCAATACAACATCAGTAATTAAATTGTTGTGCATTGATACAATGATTCCAACAAATACTGAAGGCATATAGAAATGGCTGTATATTGTGGGAAAATTTCATTATCTAATCCTAATTTGGAATACTTCCTGCAACTGTGGATTACAAGTACTGCTGTACCATGCATGCTGCTGATCTGAAAGATATTAAGATGCACAGCACCACCAGCCTCCCTTCATTATTTTGTATCATGGGTGCACAAAGTTTCCAAAAATGTATGTCACATTAACTCTAGGTGCCAAATGGATAACATGCAGTAAGCTCCGTACTGAGAATCCAAAAATATCAGGTGCCACTGTACAAAATTTAATCACCCCGGATTTTTGTACCTCACATCACATTACAAGCAGCATACAACTACAGGCAAAAATGGTGGAGGTGTTCTCCTTCTCTCAGATTATTTCCATTATTCAACAGTCTGATCTTTTGCCAGCTGTAAGTTTCTCACAGTGGTGTTGCTGAAGATTCAAGTCTTCTGGGATGTTACACCATATCAACTGGTAAACTCTGCTTGGACTGCTTGATGCTGAAGGTGAAAGCATTACAATCCTTCAACATATTGGTAACTGCTTACCAAATGACAAGGTGTAAACATCCCAAAAGATTCAAATTTTCATTCTGACCTTATCGTTGGATTTATTTCTCAGTACAGAGGTGGCAGGGAGTACCATGTGATTCCAGGTGCATGCTTAGAAGAACCTTTGTGACTGAACCTGATTTAATTTCTGAATGATTTAAATAGCCTGCTATGGTTTATAACTATACACTGCACTCTCTATGGCCGAAGGATGTGTGGCATTCAAAATAAATACAGCACTTTAAAAAAAATTTCACCCTGCACTCATTATCCACAAACCTGTACAAAATAATTTAACATTAATGCAAACATATTTCTCTGTTTCCCACCAATACTCAGAATGTGTCCACTGCTGCACAAACTGGGTTACCTGTTGGTTGGCTCTGTTTGTGTGAACATGGAGCATTTCCCAACAACCGATGATGGTATTTTCAGTAATCCTCTTTGTTGTTGCTGCTGCTGTGCAACATCCTCAAAACTTTGTCCATGCTGCTGCTGTTGCCCAAGCTGGTCCTCTCGTGCCTTCACAACATTGTGAGGGTCACCAGCTCCTCTGTTGTTTGGTGCCGTACCTGGGCCTGCTGCCGTGTTATTTGGATTGGTAGCAGTGGTGGCAAGCCACGTTGTTGAATCCAACTGGGCCATAGGTGTGCGCAGGGACACCTGGCGGTAATCGAACCTAAGAAATGAAAAAGAAGAAAATGTGGAATCTCTGTTTCTTAATGTTTCCTACTCCTGACAAGTACTAGTAGTCCAGTAACTCAAATGTGTACATTACATTACAGGTTCTCGTGTCAGTATCATAGCTTTAGTGACACGTGAATATCGATTAAGACATGGTGTCCCACAGAAGGTGAAATTCCTATGAAGACACACACACAATGAGTCTACTGTTCAGAAACAGTCTGCATAATGATTTTAATATATTCTGAAGCCAGCACTGATTTATAACACCATTGCTCCTACATGTTTGAGCATCATTTATGCCATCTACCAGGCAGCTTTATGCCAAAATGTTGAACCTTACTGAAATATAATAGATTATAAAGGAAATTCATATTATGTTACAGCATTCATGGAGCTAGTGTCAACATATAGGTTTTTTAATTTGTGATTAAGATTGTATAGACATTTAAAAAAAGTTCCAATGTCACAATCAGTATAAGAGTTCCGTGTAAGAAGTTAACTGTTCAGTTACCTCTTACATGGAACTCACAAAATATCATACAGAAACAAGATCCATAAAGGATTGAAAACAAAATCAGACATTTCAATGCAAAAGAAAATACTACAGCAAATCAACATACAAATCTTTAACCATAATTAATGAAAAAACACAAAAAATATTACTTTTTATTGTTTTAAGGTACTACTTTTTTTTTTTAATGTCCATACAACCTGAACCACAAATTAAGAAACTTATATGCTGACAATAGCTGCATGAATGCTGTAATGCAATATGAATTACAGGCAGGTCTTGTCTTACACCAGGATTGCATTCTTGAAAAGCATTGGGCAAATCAAACACAAAATTCCCACTTAAAACAGTGTACTTGAGGGTGGTTAGGGGATTGACAACCTCATTCTATATAGTGTATAAACATACCACTAGTGAACATATGGACCAGTATAGTATGTATTTACTGTATATAGAGTACATATACATTTCTATATAATATATATATTTATTTCTAATGCAATAAAAATGTAAGAGACTCAAACAGTTTTTGGTATGGTTCACTCTGACAGGACTGTGGTAGTCTTTGCTACACAAACACTTCAGTTCCTGACTAAGCACATTCTATAATTCTATCAACATTACCACAAATTGTACATACACTACTATGAACAAGTCTAACATTATGGCATGTGTCAACATTTCATTCACCATTTTTCAAGTCAGCTTATTGCGTCTAGTTTTTCTTTAATACCAATTGTCTTTCACCAATTTTTCATTTGACTTATACTAGGGGATGTAGATTGATGTTTCTTATTCCTGTTGGTAAGAAAAGCCAATAATATTTAAGTGAAAACTACATGACCTGCATGTTTATACCTCCAACATAATCTATCCACACACCTGACTAATGGCATGTCAGTGATATCACTTTCTGCTAGCCTCCTACAGAATATAAGTGTGGTCATGGATCGACTATGTCGAATCATGTTAAACTGAAAATTATCATGTAAATTAAAAATGAGGTGTAAATTTTCAAGTTGCCTTAAGGCAAAATGGCACAAAAAATCCCTAAACGAGACCTGCCTGTACTTTTGTGATCTATAATCTTTAATAAGTGTTAAAAACTACATTTTTGTGTAAAAATGCATTCCTTGGTGTTATAAATGAACAATTTAGTAAACATGCATGGAATAAGTGTCAAAATCTGAAGCAAGGAGCTCAAAAGAGGAGCAAAATCAAAGATGACACCCAGCCTAGGCATGCATCTGAAGCTTCAGAATTAATGATGGTAATGACATGTGCAACAGTTTTTGAACAGCATTATAGATGGCTGTCAATGTAAAGTAATGAATGTACTGGACACTATATAACAGGGGTTCCTAACCTCCTTAATGCTTCCATCCTGTCAGAAGTACTTTCTCTCACTGCTGTCATTTTTGTGACTCTAAATTTCGACTGCTCTATCATACAAAAAAATTCTGCTAGGGTAAAATAATTATTTTCAACCACTGCCTGCTTTGAGCAGGCAAAAACTGTCCACATAATTCCAATTCTTCTCCTAGAGTGAAGCAGCTATCAATGGTCTTCCTCCCATTGAACCACTATGTGAAAAACAGAATTTAAAAGACTGTATCACAATGATGTATTATATCAAAAACAGTTACAGGGTTAATTAAAGGTGCAAGGCACAGGATCGAGGGTTGCAAACATGCTCAGCTAAAATGGAATCATGACTGTAAACCTTCATCTGGGATTACCCCCACCAACACCCCCCCCCCCCCAAAAAAAAAATCCCAACATCAATGGCCAATGGCCTAAGAGGGATGGAAGGAGACAGTATGTGACACTGAAATTCCCCTTTCTGCAGTCAACTTACCAAGAAATGGCATTAGTGATAGCATATTTCTATCTGTTTGTACCACGGAAAGTATCGTTGATGGCACACTGCAGTGGGTTACAATTCTTCTGTTGCAAAGGAAATGTAAATGTAAAGTCATTTGCAACAGATGGAGAAAGTAAAATATTACACTGAAAAATCCAACATGAAGTCTTCACTTCAATCTCAACTACAAAAATACAAGGTAGGTGGTAATGCCATCATACTGTTTCACTCCCACCAAGATTTAATCCCCAAACAATCCAGCCTGTATCAAGTCACTACACCAACTGTGCTAACCCAGCCCACACATTTGAACTGAAGAGGAAAAAAGTTAGCTCAAGAAAAGTGCATTAGGACCTTTACAATTTGTATTCCATGATAAATAATGCAGAAGCAATTAATTCAAGGAGGATGAGATTGCTGGGGCATGTGGTACATGTGGGAGAGTAAAGAAATGTGAATGGGTGTTCCTGGGAAGACATGAAGAAAAGAGACTGCTAAACACACATTAAAATAAAATGGATCTTAAAAACATCAGGATGTGTGGGCTGGATTCAAGATCTGGTGAATAGGCAGGATGTTCCAACACAGTTATTTGTTTAGTAGCTAAAAACTCTTCTTTGCTTTTGTTCTTCAGTGAGCTCCTTTGGGACCATTTTTGCACACACCTTCCTCACGTCAAGATCTTCAGTTAAGATTTTCCCGTTTCCCTGTCGATGTTCACATGCTCTGCTATGCTCCTGACAGTCAGCCGATGATTTTCACACACAATTTGACAAACTTCTACAATGTTTTCTTCAGTTCTGCTTTTTGCTGACCGTCCTGATCTCTCTTTGTCAGTGACACTTTCTCTTCCCTCAGAAAAACGTTTCACCCACTTGTAAACTTCTGTTTTTTTCATAGCATTATCCCTGTAAACTTGCACTAACATCAACATTAACTAACAACAAGAAATTTAATGTTCGTTCGTTGGTCTAATTCAAGCTCCGACATTCTCGCGGCAGCACACCAAAACACACGCAGACAGTAATAGTTGCCACTCAGAAAGGGACTGCCACAGATCAACAACACAGCTGTGAAACGCTGATATGTCGACATCATCAAACCATATTAAGGCTTTTGACCAGTGCTGTCACGGCAAGCATACGGTGGCAAGTTCGCGAACTTTATTGTCCGACCACATATAATGACACTAATGTCATCAGCAAAAGTAAACATTTGGCTGCAAATTGAGAGCTCGGGGTATAATGTTGATGTATATGAGAAACAGCAGAGGATAAAGAAAGGAAGCCTTACAAATTCCTCAGTTTGTGTAGGTGTTACAGTTTTAATTTGGAGATTTAATATTTACTCTGTTTGCTATAAATATGGTATGATTCAAACCACATTTCAGCCTTGCCTTGAATCCAATAAATACCTAGTTTTGAAAGCAATGTGTCAGAATTCACAGAATCAGAAGCTTAGGTGATCATAAGACAACCTAACATGGGTATTTTATCATTATCCTACCATTTACATCCATGAAGTGGAACAAGTCATAAACACAAAAGATATCCAAATTTACAGTGTAAAATATCGCAAACATTTTAAAAAAGCAGTATTATACATCACCTTTACACATAAAAATTCATCTACAGAGTAACTAGAGTGTGTACGTAGGTATTTTCTTAAGGTTGCTGTAAATTTTACTTTTTCATGCTTGAGGATTTTCATACTGTTGAAAATTTTTATGCCAGCAGAGAATGTACTTTTTTGAAAACAAGGTAGTTTGGCATTTGATCTATGAAGATGATGCTTATTTCTTGTATTAATATTGTGTACAAATGAATTTGTTTAAAAAATTTCCTTATTATTGATAATGAAGTTCATTAATAAAAGCATAACTGGCACTGAACAGGTAGAATCTCGAATTGTTTAAACACTCTTCCACAAGAGGTTCTGGGTTGTCCCCCTGCCATAATTCTGATGATTTTCTTTTGTAAAATGAAAATCTTCCCACTGTTGGAATAGATACCCAAAAAAATTATTCCATATTTTATAACAGAATGGAAGTACATATAGTAAATTTATGTGTGTGTTAATGTTACTGATATGGACCACCGACCTAATGGCATAACAAGCTCCACTAAGCTTAGGAATCATTTGCTAAATATGGTTCTTCCAGTTTATGTGGTTATCGATTTATAAACCAAGAAACTCTGTATTCACTGTTTCTTATATATACTTTTCTTTATAACCAATATGAAATGATGAATTCTTTGTTATGAATTTCATTATATTTGTTGTATCTAAATTATGGACTAAATTATTAGTGGCAAACCATTTAATCATGTCAGAGGGAAATAAATTTGATAATGAACAGAAATCTTTGAAATTTCTGCTTGAAATTATGACACTAGTATCATCAGTAACTAACATTAGTCTCCGGAGGTCATTTATATATTATGAACAACAGAGGTCCTAGAATTGATCCTTGGGGTACTCCATGTTTCAATATACCTCAGTCAGAGAAAAAGTTTTGAGTCAAATAGTGTGATGCTACTTCAACTTTCTGTCTTCTCTTAGTTAAATAGGACATGAACCAATCTAAAGATACTCCTTGAATTCCACAGAAATGTAATATAGTTAACAAAACTTCATGATTCATGCAATTAAAGCCTTAACCCAAACACAGAAAATTCCTGCAACGTGCATTTTTTGGTTAATAGATGTGAATCATCATCTTCTATTCTGACAGGAGCATCTTCAGTTGAGATTTCTTTCCTAAATCTGTGATGTTCTGTGTCCAGTATGTTTGCATGCAGATGGTGGCTTATTCTATTGTGCACAGCTTTCTCAAGTACCTTACAAAAAACTGTAAACTCTTTGACGCCAGAATTAAATCCCTCCGAGCAACGCTGCCTGCCGGAATTTTTTTCTGGGGATTGGAAAGCATAGCTCATAGACTTTTCCTTCAAATTTAATGAAATAAAATTTTGCAATCTGCTTATGAAGTGGTTAATCCGGGAAAAAATGTTCATCTATTTTTATAATAAATTTAGGCCCATGAATCGCATGTATCATATAAAATGTGGTGTAAATAGTTCATTACTCACATAATTCTGGCTGCTGCATAAGGTCTGTGGCACCTTGGATCACTGTTTTATCCAGACACACAGTATTCACAAAGAGGGTGATATATTACAAATTTACTTTTGTGTAATATTCCGCGAAACAAGGCACCACACACGGGCCCATGTCACATCTGGTGCACTGTGTGCCCTTTCTTTGCCCACGAGAAAAACACAGACAGCAGCACAGTTGGGCTCACTGGCCAGTGTTTGTTATGGTGACTTCTGCTGAGGCTTGTTGTTGTTGTTGTTGTTGTTGTTGTCGTCGTCGTCGTCATCATCATCGTCATTCCTCCTCTTCTTCTTCTTCTTCCTCAAACTAGTCTTCGACATCACTAGCCTCTGCACCTAATTCCGAGGCGGTGTCAGCAACCAGAATTTCATTGATGGCTTCCTCCTCAAGTTTTGTTTTTTTTCCTGGCCATGGCTCTGAGACCTACAATCGTCTGACATGTTTACACTATGTATGACAGGCCAGAATTGCGGAAACATTATACCTCTAAAGATACAAACGTTTTCTACAGTGACAGCAAAACAGATCTAAAGCTACGATGTAACTGTGTACGAAATTTCAGCTATTCAAGGGTGCCCAAGACGTTTTTAGTAGATTGACGGCTGTGTGTTGCATGTTACTGTCCCTCAACCCCTACAGATTACCCCAGCACTATAAGGGGCAGGTACGTGGGCCTTCCTGTAGCTGTAAACATTGAAAGTTGTGGGTATCTCTGATTTTTGAGCATTACTTTTGTCTGAATTGTATGGGTACAGCATGTCACTGACAACCTTCATGCTCAAGAAAGAGTTTTCGCTTCATAGGCCAGTGATGATATTTCAACCCACAGAGAACTCCAGAGCAGCAATAATCAAAACAAGCAGTGTCAGAACTGCATTAGTCAGCTGGGAAAAATGTGCAGTTACTAAGTATCTACGTATATGTCGGTGTTTGTGGAGGGGTTTAGGAGGTGGAGGGAGTACAGTCTGGCTCCTGAATAAAAGCCTGACCTTCAAGGGCCCTGAAGCATAGCAAGCCACAACAGTTAACCAAATAGGAGTTAACAAAATTTCTCCAAACTTCGACACATACTGTTTGCGACGTCTTGAGAAATCGTTTGGTGTTAAAGGGTTAATTATGAAAAAGGTTTGTAATTTGTCATACTTATTTCATCTCCTTTCTTTTAAGTGATTTTACTACTTCAATTTTAAGATGGTCAGGAGAAATGCCTGTATACAGCGTGTCCCAGGAGGAACGTGCCAAACTTCGGGAGGGTGTTCCTTATGTTAAAGTATACACCTACGTCCAAAGTTGAACGGTTACGGAGATAAAGGCCAGAGAAAAATGTGGTCTTTTTGCAGTTCCATGTACTGTACCTGGTTCGCGTGACGTAATACCCACACGCTACGCATTGTCTGTCCTTGTCTACAGCTGGCTCAAGCACGTTCCTCGCTGTGACTGCACATGTAAAGTGCTTGGTAACCCTAAGGACAACTGTGACGTGAGTGCGAGTGTCTTTGT
>Ga0209628_10003976_pt1 | contig 10542 bp, 8 predicted proteins | sample TergutCu122P4_FD_187285 | JGI IMG/M metagenome (GOLD analysis project Ga0209628, IMG submission 187285) | Cubitermes ugandensis P4 segment gut microbial communities from Kakamega Forest, Kenya - Cu122 P4 (SPAdes) (version 2) | ecosystem: Host-associated > Arthropoda: Insects > Digestive system >... | reverse complement strand
GGTGACCGTAGCCAACGCCAACAGGTTTATCAACACCTTGCTGAAAAGCGGCCACGCTGAAATCCTGACGGCTAAGAAAAACGCGCCAAAGGGCAGACCAAGCCGGATCTACAGGATCAAGCTGTAGGTCGGATATATTGGTTATAGGCCGGACGCGCCGGATCCAGCTATCAGGCGCTTGGAAGCGCCTCTACTCCGCTGTTTCGCGTCTACTCCGTTTTGTCGCGTCTACTCCGCTATGTCGCCTCTACTCCGTTTTGTCGCGTCTACTCCGCTTTGTCGCTTCAACTTCGCTTCTGCTTCGCTTTGTCGCTTCTACTTCGCTTTGTCGCGTCCACTCCGCTTTGTCGCTTCTATTCCGCTATAACTTCAACATAGCTCTCGCCGCCGGAGGAGATCAGTCCCGCGCAGGATAGTCCGGCTCCGCTCGCCGCCGCCGCCCGGAGCGCGTCGGCTCTGATACTCATGCCCGGAAACAGTATTGGTATCCCGGGCGGGTATGGGGTCACAAAGCCCGCTGACAGCCGACCCTCGGCTTTGCTGATGGGTATTAATTCATGTCTTTTGAAAAAAGCCTCGCGGGGTGTGATCACCGGTATGATCGGCGCGTTGTCTCCGCTGTAGATACCGCGTATATCGGTTGTCAAACTGTTTTTATCAACCGTGCTTTTTATATAAGAGCCCGCTCCGCGACTTTCCGGGATATCGCGGCGTTCTTTGATATCGCCCAGGGCGCGTATTAAGCGTTCCATATCCTTTTCGGTATGCCCGAGATTGACGATCAGCAACACATATCCGTCGCGGGCGAGTTCCGTGTCTATCTGGTAATCGCGGCTGAGGATCCCCGCTAAATCCGACCCGCTAAGCCCCAGCTCCCGGGCGGACAGGGTGATTTTTCGGACGTCAACCACATAAGCGTCCCCAAGCTCATCGCGCCATACGCGATAGGCGCCCAGGGATCTTATCCGGTCAGTCAGCCCGGTGGCGAGAGTCTCGGCCCGCTTTATCACCATGGCGCCGTCTTCTCTGAGAAAGGCTTGCCAGGCGTCAAGGGAAGCGAGCAATAAGTATGAGGGGCTTGTGGTTTGTACGATATTTACCGCCTGTCTCAGCTTTCTTTCCAGGCTTTCCCTGTTGCAATGCAAGACCCCTGTCTGCGTAAGCCCTGTCCCCATCTTATGCGCGCTGTGCGCGACGACATCCGCCGGATAATCAATAGCGCTGAGACCGCGCCCGGCGCTACTTGCTTCGCGGGCGTCATCGCGACCTGCGCCGTGCCCGAAAACGCGAACGACATCGTGGGCGCAATCATTGTCGGCCTCGCGACTTGCGCCGCGAGCGACATCGCCGCCGACAACGCTTGTCTGTCGCGCGGTTACCTTTCGCTGTGAGGTAAATGGCAAATGCGCGCCGTGGGCTTCGTCAACCAACCATGACGCTCCGGGCATGGTTTCAAGTAAAGCTTTCTCCCGGGCGAGATCAGCCATTACCCCATGATAAGTGGGGTTGACGCTCACCCACAGAGTCTCCCCGTGCAAATCAAGCGGATTGCTGTCCAGGGCGCGCCAATTAATCCCGATCGGCAAACTCCATTCGGTATCCATAATGCACGGCAGGATTACAGGCCTCGCGCCCGTCAGTACCAGCCCCTGATATATTGACGTATGGCAATGCGCGGGGATTATTGTCCTGACACCGGGACCGCTCATAGCGAGCATGGCGGCGAGAAGCCCGCCGGTCGCGCCATTTACCATATAGTACGCGTGCTTTGACCCTACAACCCGGGCCATCGCTTCCTGGCTTTGGGCGATGACGCCTGCAGGCGCGGAAAGATTGTCAAGCCCGGCTAACTCTGTGAGGTCCGCGGAAACGCCGTATTGAGACATAAAACGACTAAAAGCAGGGGGTAAACCCCTGCCGGATTGATGACCTGGTGTATGAAATCCGAGCCTGCCTGATACAGCGTGATTCTTGAGAGCCTCAAGCAAGGGCGTTTCTGAATGAGGCGTCATTCGATGAGATGTCATTCGATGACCCGCCTGCCTTCCAAAGCTTGGGAAAGCGTGGCCGCGTCAGCGTGTTCCAGGTTGCTGCCGACCGGTATGCCATGAGCGATCCTTGAGGCTTTTATCCCGAGCTGCTTTAGAAGCCGGGCGAGGTACAAAGCTGTAGTTTCTCCCTCCACATCCGGGTTTGTCGCGATGATAACTTCCCTTATGGTGGTTTCTTCTTTCCCGCCAAGTCTCGAAAGCAATTCCCTGATCTTCAGGTCCTCAGGCTGGCGCCCTTCCATGGGTGAGATAGATCCGTGGAGGACGTGATACAGTCCGCGGTAATCCCTCGCCCTTTCTATGGAAAAAACATCACCCGTTTCCTCGACTACGCAGATTACCCCCCTGTCCCGGCTTTCATCCCGGCATACCACGCAGGGCGTAATATCCGTCATGGAAAAACACACCGGGCATATAGTCATGGTGTCTTTGGCTTTGAGCAGCGCGTCAGCGAAACCCGCCACTTCATCGCGTGACAGTGACAGGGTAAAAAACGCGAGCCTCTGGGCGGTCTTGGGACCGATGCCCGGAAGCTTGCCAAACTGCTTCATCAGTTCCTGCATCACCGGCGCGAAAAATAAACCCGGCATTAAAACAACCCCGGAATCTTGATATTTCCGGTTATCTTCGCCATTTCCGCGTTCGCTTTATCCTGAGCCACGCGGCAAGTCTCGTTAAACGCGGCGATCAAAAGATCTGTAAGCATTTCACTCTCACCCGGATCAAGAAGCTCCGGGTCGATCTGGAGCTCCTTGACTTCCAGCTTGCAAGACATCACACAGCGAACGGCTCCTCCGCCTGTAGTCGTCTCCACATTTATGTCGGCCAGGCTATCCTGAAGCTTCGCCATATCCGCCTGCATTTTTTGCACTTGTCTCATCATTTTCTGCTGATTGGCAAATCCCATTAAAACGCCCCCTCATCTCTATGCTATATTATTTTGACTTTATCTTTTCCAAAGATCGCGATCGCCTTATCCACAGGATCCATCACGGGGATTCTCTCCGCGTGGATTCTCTCCTCGGAGATTTTCTCCGCGGGAATTTCATCGGTAAAACCGCACTCGACTTTGACCTCAGCTCCGATAATTTCTGTCACCGCTTCTTTGATTATAGAAAGATTAACTGTTTCTTCGCAGCGATCTTTGTGAAAACCGCCTTTTTCACGGTCGAAGTAGAGCCTGAGAAGTCCATTATCCAGCTCCTGCTTCTCAGCGCCTGATAAAAAGGCGTGCAATGTGACTTTTCGGCTTTTGATAAGCGTTAATATTTTGCTCCATTGAGCGGCTGATATTCCATCAGTCTGAGCCGCCGCGGGTGGCGACGCGGTCGCGAAAGGCGCGTCCGGCGTGATCCGTCCCTCGAGTGGCGCGGCTTTCATCGCGCCTGTCGCTGGTGAAGCGGCCTTTGTCGTGTCAGGCGCGGGTGAAGCGGTCCGCCCTTCGGATGGCGCGGCTTTCGTCACGCCTGTCGCCGGTGGAGCGGCTATAGCAGCGTTTGTCGTGCCTGCCGCAGGTGGAGCGGTCTGAGTCACGCCTGTCGCGCTTGTCGCCGGTGAAACGGCATTCGAAGCGCCTGTCGCCGGTGGAGCAGCTATAGTAGCGTTTGTCATGCTTGTCGCGGGTGGAGCGGTCCGGGTCGCGCCTGTCGCCGGTGAAGCAACCTTCGCGACGCCTGTCACCGGTGAAAGCGTCGCGCCTGTCGCCTGCGAGCTGTTTCGCGATATCTCAAGAAGCAGACCCGCGAAAAAAGCTTCAGCCATATATGAGCTTACGCCCCGATACCGACCGCTTCCCATCGCTTGATCAGCCTGAGCCAGTATCCCCTGCAGCCTGGCGGATCCCAGAGCGTCGCAATGTCTCATCATAAGCTCCCTTTGGACGCCCGAAGCCTGCACTAATTGTGTCCGGTACCCGCAAATAGCCATCAACAGCAGGTCTCTGCAATACCCGGCGAACTCACGGATAAGCTGTATGGGGTCAATACCCCCGGTCAACATAATATCCATCTCATTAAACAAGGTATTGGCGTCACCCGCGACGATAGCTGACATCAAGCCGGCCAGGGCTTCACGACGGGCTACCCCCAATATCTCAGACACTTCATCGGCGGTAAGAGTGTCCAGGCAGTAAGATAAGCACTGGTCAAGCATGCTGATAGCGTCCCGCATACTGCCGTCCGCCAATCTCGTTATGATGGACAAAGCCTCAGGCTCCGCTGACCGGCCCATTTCTGACAATATCTTTTCCAGCAGAGTTTTAACCGCGTCAGAGGACAGTTTTCTGAAATCAAAGCGCTGGCAGCGGGACAGAACCGTTACGGGCATCCTCGAATGATCTGTCGTCGCGAGGATAAACACAACATGCTCCGGAGGTTCTTCCAATGTCTTAAGCAGTGTGTTGAACGCTTCGGGAGTGAGCATATGAGCTTCATCAACGATATATACTTTATATTTGCCTATAGCGGGCAAAAAGGCGACTTTTTCCCGTAAATCTCGCGCGTCTTCAACGCCTCTGTTTGAAGCGGCGTCGATCTCAGTGACATCAAGAGCGCTTCCCCGCGCAATGGACACGCAGCTTTCGCAAATACCGCAGGGCTGCGCGCCGTCGCGATTCGCGCAGTTTAACGCTTTCGCGAAAATCCTCGCGGTGCTTGTTTTTCCTGTGCCCTTTGGTCCGGTAAACAGGTACGCGTGGCTGATTCTGTTAAGCGTTAACGCGTTTTCCAAAGTCCGCCTGATATGCTCCTGCCCCGCCAGATCGGTGAAATTCTGGGGGCGCCAAATTCTATATAGAGCTTGATTGGTCATTTAGCGCCTCCTTCGCGAATAGTCAGATACAAGTATAACAGTAACAGGTCCAAAGCGAAAGCCGCTGTTCGCGATATGTTGGGCGCGATAGGTTGCGCGATATGTCGCGCTCGATATGTTGAGCGCGACTTATTGAGCGAAAGTTGATATCCGCCTTCACAACGCGATGTTCATTATATAGACCATAATAAAGAATCATTGAGGCAGAACAGGAGGCCCGCGTCTGATGCGAAGGACAATAGGCGATACAGCGAAAACAGAAGCGATTTCAGCGGCGAATTCAGCAAAGAATTCAGAAGTATTTTCAACAGCGAATTCAGCAACGATTTCAAAACTGATTTCAGCGGCGATTTCAACCGTGATATCGCTCGCTATATTTATAATAAGTTTCTTTCAAGGTTTTTCCTTCTCGCCTCTTTTAGCCGCACCGACCGCGCCTCCCGCGGATATATATAATTCAAAGGCTTATCTCATTGTAGACACCGCGCTCGCTGATGGCAGGGACAGTGTGGAATTTGAGGTGGCGCTAATATCAGCTTCAAGCGGACCGGCGGCAAAAGCGCGGGTATACTGCGCGTCATCGCGCAAAGAGGACTCGGTGTCCGTAGGCGCTAACGCGGATGGCTCGGTAATAGTACATATTACAAGCAGACTTCCCGGCGTGTCAAAAATCGCCTTTTCCCTTCGCTCATCCGCGTCGGCGGCAAGCTTTCTCAAGGGCGATATGGGATATGATGAAGCGGAAATAATACAGACTGAAAAAGGCGATCACACATTCCTCGTATACTTTATCGCGGGGAGCATAGATCCGGACTATTGTGAGATAGAGTTCGACAAGGACAGAATAGCCCTCACTGACGATCGTCATTCGGACAACGCGATAGGAACGCTGACAGTCCGTACTGAGATCAACGCGCCGGTCGCGAACCAGAGAGTGACTGTATACACAAAAAAGGCCGGTGTTGTTTTATATCCCACGCGGACAGACAACGGCAACTTCGGCAGGGGGGACTCGATAACCCTGACCACAAACGCTGAAGGAAAAGCTTTTTTCGCGGTCAGGAGCTACACGCTCGGAGACGCTTTGATCATATGTAAAGTGAATGGTTTTGAATTCAGCGAAAGTGTCTTTGTGGACAAAGCGGAAAACGTATTTGAATATGAGGCGCCGGAGGTGTATGAGCCCGACGAAGAAGAAGAAAAGCCGGTGATCAGCCGGCTTCATACTAAGGTCTACGCGTCAAAGAATGTGGGCTTCGCGTATGGCGCCAACGCGCGGTATAACATTCCCGAGACCGATGAAAGCCGGGACATGATTGTTTTGGGTGGCGTCGCGATGTCCGCTGATGAGCAGCCTGTCCGCGACAAACACTTAGTCAGGGCGTATGTCAACGCGGGGCGGCTTGATAAGAATGAAACCCTCACGACAAGTGAAGGCGGCGCTTTTTCGTTCAACCTGACCTCAAAGGATCCTGTGAGCGGCAGCTACGCGGTAGGACTGGGCACGCTTGAGCAATTAAAAGGATACCTTGAGGGCAGAGTCAGCGCTGACGCATGCCAACTCCTGAGCAGTGGGATGTTCGCGTTTATTGACTATGAATGGGATAAATACATGATATGCCTCATTGATAATACTCAGGCGCTGATCAATGGGCAGTTTGTCAACCTGGACGTGGCGCCTTTTGTCCTTGGGGGCAGGACCATGCTTACCGCCCGCCCCATAGCTGAGGCTGTCGGCGCGATCGCTTCCTGGGATCAGTCAAAGCAAACGGCGAGCTTTTACCGGCCCTCGAGCAACAGCACAATCTCAATGCAAGCGGGCAGCAGGACGATCAACCGGACAGAGCCCTTTGTCGCTCCCAGGCAATACACAAGTGATGTCGCGGCTATGATAAGCAACGGAAGGATGACGCTGCCTCTGCGCGCCCTCGGGGAATCTTTCGAAATGAACACCCTCTACGATGAAAACAGGAGGATGGTGACCTTATACAATACACGCAAGAAAGCGTATGACCCGAGGCTTGACCCGAACAGCCCATATTACGATCCTGCGAGAGACCCTGACAGTCCTGATTATAGAGGTCCTGATATACCGGACTGGGCCCGGCCCTGAAGAAGCCGACAGGGCGCGCCATAAATCATTGAAGCCCGGAAACCACCAAGCGGTGATTCCCGGGCTGTTTTATTTCGCGTATTTTATGTCGCGTGTTTTACCGCGGCGTTCTATTTCGCGCGTTTTATGTCGTGTGTCCCGCTTCGTGTGTTCGCGTGTCCTATCGCGCGTGTTTTACCGCGCGTATTCTGTTTCTCGTATCCGCGCGCGGGCGTGAGCTCACGCGCTAAGCGGGGCGCAATACCCGCTATTTTACCTTAACCAGATAACCCGCGACCCAGCCAACGGTCCCATCGCTGAGCTGAACCTGATACCATTCCTTCTCAACTTTGGTGATGGTAAATGTGTCTTTCGGGGATAACCTCTTTTTGATGTTGGATGAAGTGGACGCCGACTCGCGCAGATTGACCACCTCAGCGGTCACCGTGCCTGACTTTCCGACATTGGCGGATGACACTGAGCCACTGCCGCTGCTACCCGGGGTGGGTGTAGCGCCCGGAGTGGTTGCCGCGCCCGGCGCGGGGGTCGCGGGGGTCGCCGGAGTTATAGCGTCACCGCCGGATAGAATGGTGACTTCATCCTCCAAAGAGCGTATCTTCGCCTCGAGGGTCTTGATTTTATCATCCAGTTCCTGCACCCGGCGTTCCATAGCCTGATCAGCGTAGGTTACACTGGCTAAGGGATCGCCGCTGGATCCCGGGGCGCTCGATGATCCGCCGAGTATACCGGTCCCATACAGAAATCCAACAGCCACAGATATAATAATCCCGAACAAAACAAATATTTTCCAGTCTAGTCTTCTCATACCGGCCTCCTTATCGCCGTCTTTCCGCCGCGACCGATGAGTCCTTGGCCGCCTGCCTTTCCCTTACCTTTCGCCCGATAATACCAATTTTATCCGCGCTATACAGCACAGCAAGGGTCATAAAAAATATCGCCATCAGAGCCTGCCCGGTAGGCATCAATGATATGCCTATCGCTGACATACCAAGAAGGACACACACTCCGTAGACCACAAGGACCACTTTTCTCTGGGATAGTCCCATAGCCAACAGACGGTGATGCAGATGATCCTTATCGGGTAAAAAGACCGGCTTCCTGTTTATCACCCGGCGTACGATAGCCAAAAGCATATCAAATATCGGAACGCCCAGCACAAGCACCGGCAGGAAAATCGATACTGTGGTCGCCATTTTTGTCAAGCCCATGATGGACAGCACAGCGAGCGAAAAGCCAAGAAACAACGCGCCCGTGTCACCCATGAATATATTCGCGGGAGGAAAATTGACGCGTAAAAACGCGATCGACGACACACCGAGGATGAGCGCTAAAACCCCAACCCCGCTAAAACCCTCCATCCACGAGATCACGCCGATGGTGACAGCCGCTATCCCGGAAATACCCGCGGCCAATCCGTCCAATCCGTCAACGAAGTTGATCGCGTTGGTAAGCCCGGTGATCCACAAGATAGTGAACGGCAGGGCGAGCCACCCAAGCTCCATAGGATTCGCGCCAAAAAGACTGGTGACAAAGGTGACGCGTATACCACCTATAAACACCACTATACAAGTCGCGGCGAGCTGGAAAGCGAACTTTACCAAAGGCCGCATGTCTTTGCTGTCATCCCATATACCCGCGATAAGCACAAGCAGGCTTCCGGCGGCGAAAGCGGCGAGCTCCTTAGTAAAAGTCTGGGTGAGAGACGCGGTGATCCAGAATCCGAGAAATATAGACAGACCACCCATAAGGGGCATAGCTTCCTTATGGACTTTTCTCTCATTGGGCAAATCCATAACGCCTGTCTTCACAGCGAGACGCCGAACCAGGGGCGCGAGTGTCGCTGTGATGGCCGCCGCCATTACTAAAGGTAAAACAAGGGTCATATTATCAGATACCTCCGGGCGCTGTCCGCGCCGTTATCTACAAAAGAATGACGTTCGCGGGGTGTTTTTTGTTCCCGCTTAAACTCAGGCTAATTATACCAGTCTGTCAAATAAAATAAAAGCCCGCGCGGTATCCTTTACTCTGATATAAATCAATATTTAAGCATATTTAACAGAAACATTACAACTATGATACGCGATTTACGCCCGGTCGCGGATTACGCGGATTAGGCCCGGGGTTCCTTGCTCAGTAAGCTGACAGCCCGCCCCGCCATATCCCAGGCCGCGTCCCGCAGCTCCTGGCGTCTGCGCTCCTGTATAGTCAGCATGATCAACGGCTCGGATTCCATATCCTCAATCAGGCTCTCCGCCGACTCCCGGTTAAAATCCTCAAAGGACAGGCAATCGCGCCGCAGCCCCGCCAGCTCCATGAATCCGTCCACCTTAGGATCATAGGAAAGCCCTATCATAGGAGCGCCGAGGGCCATGGCGAAGATAAGCCCATGCAGGCGCATTGAGAAAACCTTGTCCGCGTAAGCGGTGAGAGCTAAAAACTGGCTCGCTGACAAAGACGTTCCAAGGCAATATAAACGCTCATTCATCAGATTGCTGATTATGTCGATAGCCTGCATATCCATCGGAAAGTGCATGGGCGCCAACAGCACATCCCAGCCTTTGCGCGCCTGTTCGTCCAGCAAAGCCGCGACCTCAGGCAAATGCCTATCGTCCTTCCAGCGACGTACTGTCACTAACAATAAAGGCTTGTGTTTCCTTCCGTCTTTATCCAAAATATTCATTTCATGTAAATATTCCCGGATTTCCTCCCGGTCTATATCCTCATAGCTCAGGGCCAACACCGGGTCACAGGTAACGGTGATGTCGCGCTTCACACCGATTTCTCTCAGCAACGAAGCCGAGCCTTCATCCCTGACCGTGATCTCATCGCAGTTCTCGAATACGCTTGCCGTCCGCTCCCTTATCTTCTGATCGGACAGAGGGCCAACACCCTGACCATAGATCATGGTCTTTCGCGCGAGCAACCTCGCCAAACGTATCACCGCCAGATAATACCTGGCGCTTTTGACACTGGTCACATCCTGGATAAGAGAGCCGCCGCCGCTGATAAATAAATGGCAGGCGAACAGCTCCCGGGCTACCTGAAATGGACTCCAGCGGTCGACCGCTCTGACATTGTACATTGCCCGGGTGCTTTCGGGATTGTTTGAAAGCACTGTTATTCTCACATTTGGCTTCAGACGCCTGAGGCAATGGATGATAGCGTATAACACCGCTTCATCGCCGCAGTTGTTAAACCCATAATAACCACTGATTACGACCCTCGGGCCTTTATCGCGAAACAGCATTCTCAGGCCTCCTTGTCCGCGCCCGGACTTTTGCCGGCGCGCGACGCGTCCGGAAAGATTAAGTTGAGAGCGAAAATCGCGGTCAGTCCCAGAATGACCCCTATCCAAGCGCCGTGCAGGCTCCTGAGCATTGACACCGCGAGGGGAGTATGGATATGGGCGTAAGTGTTTATCAGTGAAATCTGCCCGATCGTCCCGACCAGAAGGAGGGGCAGCGTCTCAAATCTGTACCCGTAGTAGAGGAGGATGAGCATCATAGGATGCCCGATCAGGAACTCCTTGGTTCTGGGTCTGACGGCGAGGATATCGCCAAGATACTGCCG
>Ga0209628_10003974_pt1 | contig 10546 bp, 6 predicted proteins | sample TergutCu122P4_FD_187285 | JGI IMG/M metagenome (GOLD analysis project Ga0209628, IMG submission 187285) | Cubitermes ugandensis P4 segment gut microbial communities from Kakamega Forest, Kenya - Cu122 P4 (SPAdes) (version 2) | ecosystem: Host-associated > Arthropoda: Insects > Digestive system >... | reverse complement strand
CTCAAGGAATTGCTGAAAACAGGAAAGCCGGTCGTGTTGGTTTTGTTTAATGGTCGTCCGTTGACGCTTACTTGGGAAAGCGAAAATGTTCCGGCGATTTTAGATGTCTGGTTCGGTGGAAGCGAAGCTGCAAGGGCTATCGGCGATGTGCTGTTCGGCGATGTCAATCCTGCCGGCAAACTGACGACATCTTTTCCGCGTAATGTCGGGCAAATTCCTATTTATTACAATCACAAGAATACAGGTCGTCCTTTGGAAAAAGGCAAATGGTTTTCAAAATACCGCAGCAATTATTTAGATGTGCTGAACGATCCGCTCTATCCTTTCGGATACGGATTAAGTTATACTACATTCTCATACAGCGATATAAAACTCAGTGCAAAGGAACTCACGGAAAAAGGCGAATTGACTGCCGAAATAACCGTTACCAATACAGGCAAGCGCGACGGAACAGAAGTTGTTCAACTCTACATCCGTGATTTGATAGGAAGCATAACCCGCCCGGTAAAGGAATTGAAAGGTTTTGAAAGAATATTCCTCAAAGCGGGCGAATCGAAAACTGTTCAATTCAAAATCACGCCGGAAATGCTGAAGTTCTACAATTACGATTTGAAATACGTCTGCGAACAGGGCGATTTCACTGTGATGATTGGCGGCGACAGCGAACAAGTGAAGTCTGCGGAATTTACCTTAAAATGAATGACAGATTTCTTGGACAAACCCTTTTGTCGTTGAATTTTTGAAAATGAACACTTTTTAAAATATTATCATGTCAGCAAAACGAATTATTCCATTAGCATCGGCGGGTCTGTTGGCTTTTTCCGCCAATACATCAGCACAAACAGCCGTCCGTCCTAACATACTGGTGATCGTGTGTGAGGATATTAGCCCCTATCTCCACTGCTATGGCGACCCTGTAGCTATTTCGCCCAATATCGACCGTCTTGCCGGAAGAGGCATCCGGCATACGAATATGTTTACAACCGTTGGCGTTTCGGCGCCCAGTCGTTATGCCCTCATCACAGGTCGTTATCCGTCAGAAGATGGCGCAAACTATATGCGTGTTACAACTTTTGATCCTGCTTTCGAGGTGGTTCCACCGGCAGGCGTAAAGTGTTACACCGAATACATGCGTGAAGCCGGTTACTATTGTACCAACAATTCAAAAACCGATTACCAGTTCAAGCCGCCTGTTGCCGCCTGGGATGAAAACGGTAATAAAGCCCACTGGAAAAACGCGCCCGACGACCAGCCGTTTTTAGCTATATTTAATATTGGCGTAACTCACGAATCGCAACTGTGGTTAAATACTAACGACCCACTCGAAGTAGATCCTGCAAAAGTGCCATTGCCGCCCTACTATCCGGATGTTCCCGAAATAAGACATGACGTGGCAGTCATGTACAGCAATATTGCCCGTATGGATCGTCAGGTGCAGGGATTCCTTGACGAATTGAACAATAGCCCACGGAAAGATAATACAATCGTTATATTCTATTCCGATAACGGAGGTCCCATTCCTCGAGGTAAACGCGAAATAATGGATTCGGGATCTCGGGTGCCTTTCATTATCGCATTCCCCAACGGTTGGAAAGCAGGGACGGTTAATGACGAACTCAATATGTTTTTGGATATACCTGCTACAATCCTCTCGCTGGCAGGCGTAAAAGTTCCAACCAACATACAGGGACAGGCGATGTATGGCAAACAGAAAGCCAAACCCCGTGAATATGTTTTCGGAGCCACTGACCGTTTCGACGAACAAATCGAGAAACGCGCCTCTATCCGAGACGACCGCTTCCTGTATATCCGCAATTATATGCCCGAACAAAGCGTATATCGCCCCAACGCATATCGCCGGCAGATACCGATGATGCTGAAAATGGAAAAGATGCATGATCAGGGCTTGCTCGATTCGATTCAGATGTTGTGGTTCACAGCGCCTGCGCTTGCCGAAGCGCTCTACGACTGCAAACAAGATCCGTTTCAGATACACAACTTAGCCAATGATTCGCTCTATGCGCCGAAACTCAAACAGATGCGCGCTGCATTTCAAAGGGAATGGATTGACAAATACAACAGAAATTGGGTTTCGCACGATGAAAAGTATTTTATCGAGCGCGCTCGCCCGGACGGACTGCAGCCTGTAACAGCCAATCCTGAAGCAGAGATTACGAAAGACGGATATTTTATCATTAAAAATCACTCTGCAGCAACCACCGTATCCTATGCGGTTGGAAAAGCTAAAATGCGTATCTATACCAAGCCCGTGAAGTTGAACAAAGGTGATGAAGTAAGTTATATCGCCGGAAGAATAGGTTATAAAAATTCAGACAGGAAAACGTTAAGATATAAATGATCAAATATATATATAAAACATAAATATATGTCAGCAAAACATATTTCAGATTATGAAACTTATAAGAAACAAATGAAGTGAATGTAAACGATGTTTTGACGATTGGTGCAGAGTATCTTCTCCGACGGGATCGCTCGATCCCGAAAAATGCATCGCTCGATCCCAAAAAATGTATCGGTCGATCCCAAATTCGGAATCGACCGATGCATGAACAATATAGTCCGGTTGTTTAAACTAAACAGCCGGATTGTTTAAACATTACAGGCAGACATAAATCTTTAAACAACCGTGATTAATTTTTGCAGCGCTCCGCATCAAAAATGTTCCGGATTAAAATCTGTTTGTGTTTTTTCTATATTATTTATACCTTTGTTTCGTTATATATTTACGACAAGAAAAGTGCGAAATATTAGTCAATTATGAATTAGTATATGAAAAAAGATAAACTTTTATGGGCAGACGATGAAATCGACCTCTTGAAACCTCATATTCTTTTTTTGGAAGATAAAGGATTTGAAGTAGTTACCGTATGCAGCGGTCAGGATGCCATCGATTGTTGCAGGGAACAGGCTTTCGATTTGATTTTCCTTGATGAGAATATGCCCGGCTTGAGCGGTTTGGAAACGCTGGCGGTGATAAAAGAAAGCAATCCCGATACTCCCGTTATAATGATTACAAAAAGCGAAGACGAAGGGCTTATGAATCAGGCGATCGGCAGTAAAATCGCCGACTATCTGATTAAACCGGTTAATCCAAATCAGATTTGGCTTTCAATCAAAAAGAATTTACACCAAAACAGGATTATTTCACAAACGACTTCTTCGGGATACCAAAAGGATTTTATAAAAATTGGAATGCAAATCAATGATTCCCGAACGGCAGATGACTGGAAAGAAGTCTATAAAACATTAGTTAATTGGGAATTGGAATTGGAGACTTCCCATACGGGAATGTCTGATTTGCTCCGTATGCAAAAAACCGAAGCCAATCAACTGTTCGGCAAATTTATAAAAAACAATTATGAAGATTGGATGATTCGTCCAGAGACACGTCCGATGATGAGTCCCGATATTTTCAAAACCCAATTGTTTCCCATGCTTGATCAGGGCGAACAACTTTTCTTTGTTCTGATAGATAATTTCCGTTTCGACCAATGGCGGGTAGTGAAAGATATGCTGTCGGACTGGTTTACTTTCAACGAAGATTTGTATTATGCCATTTTACCAACGGCTACACAATATGCGCGGAATGCGATTTTTTCGGGATTGATGCCTGCGCAGATAGAAAAAATGTTTCCCGATTTATGGGTGGATGAAGAATCGGAAGAAGGTAAAAATCTGAATGAAGAACCTTTAATTCGGACGCAAATAGAACGTTTTCGTAAAAAATATACTTTCACTTATTCTAAGCTGAACGATTCGATTCAGGGAGAGAAACTGCTGCAAAATTTCAATCAATTGGATAATTATCAGCTAAATGTAGTTGTATTGAATTTTGTCGATATGCTTTCTCACGCACGTATCGAATCAAAAATGATACGCGAGCTGGCTTCCACCGAAGCGGCTTACCGTTCGCTGACCCGTTCCTGGTTTCGACATTCTACTACGCATGAGCTTTTCCGGAAGATTTCCGAAAAAGGATGTAAAGTGATTCTGACTACCGATCACGGAACGATTCAGGTTTCAAATCCTGTGAAAGTTATCGGCGATAAAAATACCAATACCAATTTAAGGTATAAGTTAGGTAAATCTTTGTCTTATAACCCTAAAGAAATTTTTGAAATTAAAGACCCCGCTAAAATCGGACTTCCGACGCCCAATATCAGCACGAGGTATATTTTTGCCTTAAAGGATGATTATTTTGTATATCCGAATAATTACGGCTATTACACTTCCTACTATTCCAATACATTCCAGCACGGCGGCGTTTCTATGGAAGAAATGCTGATCCCGATTATTACGATGGATCCGAAAGTCTGAGATTTATTTTTCCATTACCTATTGTGCCGGATTCGCCCAGTCGTCCATTTTCTGAAAGAGCAAATCGAACAGGGAACGTTTTGTAATTCTGAAATGCGCCGAAACGGACATTCCTTTTTTCAACACGCCTTTTATTCCGTTTTTTCGCAGCAGATAGTTTTTATCCATGCTGCATTTCACCTTGTAGAATACATTATTCCCGGAAGCGTCGGTCATGAAGTCGGACGATATTTCCGTTACTTTACCAGAAATTTTTCCCCATTCGTTGTGATTGAAAGAACCGATTTGAATGTTTACCGGCATATTTTTGGCAATATAACCGATGTTGCGGGTAGAAACATTAATTTCGGCGTACAGCGTGGAATCGGGATTGACGATAATTCCGGAATCCTGTACCGATAACTCTACATAAATAAAAGGCAGAGCGCCAAGAACAATGACAATAAAGCCCATTACGAGCCAATAAATTTTTCGGGGAGTAGTGGAATACTTACTGAGATAGGTATCAATCCCTGTTCTAATTAATTCAGAAGGCAGTAAATTCATATTGCAAAATTATAGTTAAGTTTTGTTATGTTTTAGTTGTGGCAAAAGTACAAATTATTTTTCTTTTGCAAACATTTTGGAAAATATTTAACATTTTAGAAAGGATATCCAATTGCTATATATGCAGCCGAATTACTTAAGAAATTTGATTTCAGGAATACAAACCGGTTTCCTTCCGGACGTGCGGGGTCAAATACACGTGTTCCGGCGTCCAAGCGGAAAATAAAAAAGCTGAAATCGAAACGTAAACCGATGCCGGTTCCGACAGCCAATTCTTTATAAAACCTGTTCCACTGGAAAAGTCCACCGGGTTGACCTGCATAATCTCTGATTGTCCAAGTATTTCCGCAATCGATAAAATATGCCGGTTCTAACCAGCTTAACAGCTTGTAACGATATTCGCCGCTCACAATGAAAGAAATATCCCCGACGTGCGTTGTCGGATCGCCGGGAATACCTTGATTAAAAGAACCGGGTCCTAAATAACGTGTTCGCCAGCCGCGCACGCTATTGGGTCCTCCGGCGAAAAAGCGTTTTTCAAATGGAAGAATCAGCGAATTTTGGTATGGATAAGCTAATCCGAAAGCCGTATGAAAAGCGAATTTGTCCAACCTGCTTAACCGAACGGTTTCAGCATAGTCGATACTCCCTTTCAGGTATTGAGCAAAAGGATTTCCGTTTATTTCATACTGATTGGCATCGTTTGTTTTTGCATGAGTCAGATCGAAAATTCCCCGTAAGGCGTTACCCGACGATTCGGCGTTGAATCGTACAGTATATAAATGCAGACCTGTTTTTTCACTGTTAGCGTTTGTATAAATCATACCATAATCAAGTCCTGCCGTAAAGACGTCATTGTAACTTAATCGCGTCAAAGGATCGATTTCCGTATTTAAATATTGTTGAAAACTCTCTGATTTCCATGGCATTGATACAAAATTTATGTCTATGAGACCAATGGTATGCGTTACCTGACTGTTTCGGTTCGACCAGCGAATCAACCACTTAAAATTGAAAAAATCGCGGCTGTATTCCGGACGCTTCTGAATGTTGTATCCCAGACTGTACTGAGTTTGAACGTTATAGTTATCTTGGAGATAAGCGCCTAAAAAAGGCAAATGCAGTTTGGAAAAAATCATAGACGGCGTAATTCCAAACTCATAAAAGTTCAGATTCATAGAATTGTTCTTCGATTTTCCGGAAACAAATTCGTATGCGCCTTTTAATTGGATATTAAATATTTCCGAACCATTAAATAAATTCTGATGACCGTAGTTGACATCCAATGCAAGACCCAGATCGCCTGCATTATTCGTACCTCCCAAGCGGGTTTGGAAAGAATGAATATTTCCCGGCGTCAGATAAATATCGCAATCGAGAAGCGTTGAATCGGGATAGTTTTTTTCCTTATAAGCTACGTCTATCCGGTTTACGCAATTCAGCGCCTGAAAAAGACCATAAGTCGATTCCCCTGCTCTTTCGCGAAACAATCCTCCGGGATGTATCATAACTTTGTCAGCAATCACCTGTGGACGCAAAAAGCGGAGCTTATCGTAATAGATTTTTACGCCGTTTTTTTCGGTTATTGAATCGACAATAATATATCGGTCGCTTCTCACAGGGTCGTACCCGCTGAATACCTGCACTTTTGCAATCCGGTAAACATTGGTCAAAGAGGTATCTCTCAACTGTAAACGTAAATCGACCTGATTGGTATTCAAAGCGCTATCGGCAAAATAATGAAGGTTGTCAATCGTTAAATCATAATATCCCTGATTTCTCAGAATATTGCTCACTCTTAGCCGTTCTTCATCCAAGCGGTTCATATCGAAAATATTGTCCGGCTTGATGGCGCTTTTGGCAAGCACGTAGTTATTTCGCCGGCGGCGTTGTGAACTTCGGCTCGAATTTACTAAGCTATCGACTATTTGTCCGTCCGGTCGCAAGAGCCGTCTAAGTAAATTTCTGGGCGGGCGGATTCCACGCGCCAAATCATTCATTTGCGAATCAGGCAGTTGAATTTCATAATTCCGTATCCGGTAAGGAGTTCCTTCCTTAATCAGATAATGTACCACAACTTTTTTTTCAAGAGTATCGACAACGGCAGATACATTTGCGTTTAAATATCCTCTGTTTTTCATTTCAATAGATAATTCGTTTACCGACAGATTCACAGAATTTTGATTATAGACGACCGGCGCTTCGCCGATTTTACGAATAGCTCTTTTAAACCGATTTGAATCGTTTTTGACGCTATTGTAAATCATCACGCCAAGTTTGGAGTTATTCGGCTTTTGCTTGATAAAATCGAGTAGTTGCATGTTGGAATTATTGGCGGAGTCGGTTTTCAATAAAACTCTATCCAAAAGGTATTGTCCTTCCGGAATATATTTGGTTGTACTGCAAGACAAAATAAGTAAGAAAAACATACTTGCCACCGAAACAGACAACACGCGGATGGGAACTCGTAAACACATGATTTGACTTTAGATTCCTGACTTTTAAGTTGCAAATGTATGAAAAATATTCTTTCAGTCCTCAAAAAAACATTTCAGTTTTTTCATCATTGCCAAGTCGGGTAAAATATTGTACCTTTGCCGGAAAATCGTTTGACAAAAAGTAAATATATATGAAACCTGTATTATTTGTATTAGCTGCCGGAATGGGCAGTCGTTATGGAGGATTGAAACAATTGGACGGACTTGGTCCGAACGGAGAAACCATCATGGATTATTCCATTTATGATGCTAAAAGAGCTGGTTTTGGAAAAGTTGTTTTCGTTATCCGCGAATCGTTTGAACAGGATTTTCGTGAAAAGATTCTACGGAAATATGAAAATCTGATTCCTGTCGAAATAGTTTTTCAGGAATTGGATAAACTTCCTAAAGGATTTCATCTGAACAAAGACAGGGTAAAACCTTGGGGAACCAACCACGCTGTGATGATGGGAAAAGAGGTAATCAAAGAGCCATTCTTGGTTATTAATGCTGATGATTTCTACGGGAGAGAGAGTTACCAGATTGCTGCGGAATATCTTCAATCGCTTGAAAACAAAAAGAATCATTATTTCATGGTGGGATATCGCATGGGAAATACCTTGTCGGAAAGCGGCTCGGTTGCTCGTGGCATTTGTTCTGCTAATAACGAAGGTTTTTTGACTTCGATTGTAGAACGAACCTATATCATCCGCGATAAAGACGGAAAAATCAAATACAAAGACGAAAACGAAAACTTAGTTGAGGTAAGTGAAAACACTCCGGTATCTATGAATATGTGGGGATTTACGACTGAATATTTCGATTACTCCGAATCTCTTTTTGTCGATTTTTTGACCAAGAACCAAGATAATCCGAAAGCGGAAATGTATATTCCCTGGGTTATCGATTGCCTGATTGAAAAATCTCAAATTCAGGTAAAAATATTGGATACTCCTTCCAAATGGTTTGGCGTAACTTATATGGAAGACCGCGCTTCGGTGGTTGAAAAAATCGCTCAATTGGTTGCAAAAGGAGATTATCCTCAAAAATTGTTTTAATTCATAACTCATAATTCATAACTCATAACTCAATTTTGTATTCGGTAGAAAATTTAACGGTTGCTTTCGGGGGATTTACCTTATTGGATTCCATTGGGTTTGTGGTTGACAGGAAAGACCGGATTGCTTTGGTTGGTAAAAACGGAGCAGGTAAAAGTACATTACTGAAAATTTTCGCCGGCTTGCAAGAACCTACTCAAGGAAGAGTCACTATGCCTAAAGACACAGTGATAGGCTATCTTCCGCAACAGATGCAATTTTTTTCGGATCGTACGGTAAAAGAAGAAGCTACCCTCGCCTTTGAATTCATCCTGCAAATGGCAGCGCAATTGGAACAGTTGAATCAAGAATTAACGAATAGAAAAGATTATGAATCGGAATCTTACCACAACCTGATTGATACAATTACCCACCTGAACGAACGCTTGGCAATGGAAGGCGCCGTGCAAATCGAAGCCGAAGTCGAAAAGACTTTGATGGGTTTGGGTTTCAACCGGAACGATTTCGACCGTCCGGTGACGGAATTTAGCGGCGGTTGGCGGATGCGCATCGAATTAGCCAAACTCTTACTGCAAAAACCCGACATCCTTCTTTTAGACGAGCCAACCAATCACTTGGATATCGAGTCCATCCAATGGTTGGAAAATTTCCTGTCCACCCAAGCCAACGCCGTTATTCTCGTGTCACACGACCGCGCTTTTTTGGATAACGTAACGCAGCGAACCATTGAAATATCTTTGGGAAAAATTTATGATTACCGCGTTAATTATTCCAAATATGTAGTATTGCGAAAAGAGCGCCGCGAACAGCAGATGCGCGCTTATGAGAATCAAAGGAAACAAATCGAAGACACCGAAGCATTTATCGAACGGTTCCGCTATAAAGCGACAAAGGCGGTGCAAGTCCAGAGCCGCATCAAACAATTGGATAAAATAGAGCGCATTGAAGTGGATGAAGAAGACCTCTCCGCTTTGCGGCTGAAATTTCCTCCGGCGCCGCGTTCCGGCTCTCATCCGGTGATTATGGAAAACGTGCGTAAATCTTACGGCGAACATTTGGTTTTCGCTCATGTCAATTTGATGATTAACAGGGGAGAGAAAATTGCTTGCGTCGGGAAAAACGGCGAAGGCAAATCGACTTTAGTCAAATGTATCATGAATCAAATTCCTTATGAAGGGAAATTACAATTGGGACACAATGTGAAAATCGGTTATTTCGCCCAAAATCAAGCTGATTTGATGGACGAAAAACTGACGGTTTTTGAGACGATTGATTATATTGCCACTGGGGACATCCGGACGAAAATCCGTGACATTCTCGGAGCGTTTATGTTTGGCGGCGAGGCTTCCGACAAGAAAGTCGCCGTTTTATCCGGAGGTGAACGCACCCGCTTGGCAATGATTAAGTTGTTGCTCGAGCCGGTTAATTTATTGATTCTGGATGAACCGACCAATCACTTGGATATGCGCTCAAAAGACATTCTGAAAGAAGCTCTGAAAGAATTTGACGGCACAGCGATTATCGTTTCTCACGACCGCGAGTTCTTAGACGGCTTGGTTGATAAAGTCTATGAATTTGGTAATCAAAAAGTAAAAGAACATCTCGGAGGTATTTACGAATTTCTCGAAAGAAAAAAGATAGAATCGCTTCAAGAACTTGAAAAAGAGGTAAAGGGTGAAAGGTTAAAGGTGAAAGAAACCAATCCTTTTACCCTTAACCCTTCACCTTTTACCTCTTCTTATGAAGAACGTAAAGAACAGCAGCGCAGGATAAAGCGTTTAGAAAAGACCATTGCGGATTTGGAAAGTCAAATTGAAAAAATGGAAGCAGAAGCGAAGCAAATGGAAGAAATTTTAGCAACTCCCGACGGCGCTTCCAATGTCAATCTCCTTTGGGAACATGCCGAATTACAGAAAAAAATATCAGACAGCATGAACCGCTGGTCTGATACAACAATAGAACTTGAAAATTATAAAAACAATATTTAAATGATTTATGTGTATGAATAAACAAAATTGCTTATACGGAATAAGCAAGTAAAAAGTATTAACTTTGCAAGATGAATACAGAAGAAAAATATCCAAAAGATTTTCAGGAATTTCTTGCACAATTTCCTGACGAAAAGTT
>Ga0209628_10003973_pt1 | contig 10546 bp, 9 predicted proteins | sample TergutCu122P4_FD_187285 | JGI IMG/M metagenome (GOLD analysis project Ga0209628, IMG submission 187285) | Cubitermes ugandensis P4 segment gut microbial communities from Kakamega Forest, Kenya - Cu122 P4 (SPAdes) (version 2) | ecosystem: Host-associated > Arthropoda: Insects > Digestive system >... | reverse complement strand
TGGACATCTTGCATTTCCGCGTAATGTACGTCTACAGCTGTGTAGCGCATTGATCGTGAGACTGTGACGGCACAAGCTCCGCCCAACGCGATAAGATAGCATTTCATTACTGCCGATATTTACAGTGCTTGGTAACCCTAAGGACAACCGAGATATGAGTGTGAGTGTTTTTGTATTTCAATTTAATGGCTTTATGTCACTCACAAGTTACTTTGATGTTAAGTACAGATATTAACATTACATAAACCACATATTCCTGCCAGTTTCAATATGAATTTGGCAATCAGTAAGTGTGTAACAGCTGTCAAAGTTTCAAACTTCTCTTGCCATTATCTCCGTAACCGTTCAACTTTGGATATAGGTGTTTTGGGGTTATATCGGTATACTTTAACATAAGGAACACCCTCCCAAAGTTTGGTCCGTTCCTCCTGTGACACCCTGTATACATAGTTCTCACATTCAGAGTTAATGTCATGTCCATTAAAAATTGTAACACATTTTGCAATTTTTTTTATGTTAATACCATGCATATTGATTAATTAATGTTTATTATACCACCTTATGCACAAACAAGTAGTGTAAAAAATTAATATTAAAATTACTCTGACATGTTTCAGTGTTAATACACCATCCTCAGGGGGTTTACAAGTTGTGTTGGCTAAAATTATGAATTATTGAAATGATATAATACAATATAGTAGTGTGTCATTATGACAAAATCTTGGTAAATGTGGCCACATATGTAATTCCTGGTTGGGTGTGTGTGGTGCATAAGTTGGTATAATAAACATTAACATTTTGCAATGTTAAAATACCATCAACAAATAAGACTGCATTCACAAAGAAAGTAACAGATTAAATTTGTGGCTTGGTTTTGTTCCATTTGGAATGTTCAGGTTTCATGAAAGATAGGGAATTTCTTGACTAGCTGAGCAGCTATTATTTTCTCAAGGAGAACAGTGCTTGATGAAGTTAGGTGGGTTTTGCAGAACATCTGTCCAAGTCTGTGGCACTGTGATGCAGTTATAGTTCTTGCAGTGAGCCTTCAGCCCATTGCTGTCAGCTGACTGTTTATGGAGATCTTACATTGGTGGTAGGTCCTTGGTGCAGTTACTCATTCACCAGGTATCTTACAGACATTAAGGTTTTTTTCTAAACATCTTGATATTGGCTGTGATCAGTCCTCAGTTCTTACATCCTCACCATTCATGTTTATCTTCCCATGTCATTCAGAGATATAAGAATGAAGAAAGCTCATTAAACAACTCGAGAATCAGGCAGCATAAGTGAATGGGTTCTCATTAAATAATGTCATTTGCATGTGTATTGTAGGCAATGATAGATGTGAGTTCTGAACATGGCTGGCTTGCAACCACTTTACGTATACAGCAGATCATGCAGATGGTGATCCAAGCTCGTTGGGTTCAGGATTCTCCATTCCTAACTTTGCCACATTTGGAAGCACATCACACGTACCTCTTCATGAAAAAGGGCAGCCCAGTGCAGACTCTGCCTGGCCTACAGTCTCTCTGTTGTAAACATTACACAGCACTAGCTGACATTTTGAGAGCTGACCTGGATGAAGGTGAAATAGAAGAGGTTAGTGTAAGAATGTCACAATCTATAGTTAATATTTTATATTATGAAACTTAAATGTTAAGAATCAAGTGCAGATTAACTCTTTATTCTGCATATATTGTGGGAGTCCCAGCATTATTATGTGCTTATCAAAATAAAATTGTACAGGCTTTCATTGGCAATAATTTTGCATGTAATTTATCAGTTTTTGACGGCCTTTGACAGTGTTGTAAGTGAATAAGCTGTGTGCTGTCTCTTGGCAATATTTTGAATTGATGTCCGTGCATGATACCACCATTTATTGCATCCTGGATGTAATTGTAAGGATGTTATTATAAGTCTTCGGCTGGAAATTGAGCTAGAATTTAGCACTATTGGATTTAATTGTATAAAAAATGAATCAGATGTCTGATGGCAAGGATGAATCAGAAGACGTTGGTAACATTTCAAGTGAGGCTGTAAAGGACACTCTTCATGCTGCATTATTAAAAGGAAAGGGGAAAGTATACCATAAGCCTGATGTTAACTTCAAAAAGATAAAGTATATGCCCAGGCTAAAAATCACTCATAACAGACACACATTGTATCATTTTTTTAATCTGTTTACATTGCAGCTTTATTTTTTATTGTTAAAAGTATCTTTGTCCACTTTACACGCATGCACACACATATATGCATGCACGCACAGAGTTCTGTTCAGTTGTCTATTATTTTGATGATAATCGTTTCAGTACAGATCTTATCATGTATCACTTGCCTGGGCTGCTTACAAAACCTCTGAACATAATCTGTTTCCCACACAGACAACATTAAATGATTACAGGCTTTGCCACCAGCAGAACACAGATATTTAGAACTACCTACTAGGAAGGTGAATGCAGGACGTTACACAGCACCAGGAATCATGTCCTGGAAGACAGTAATTTAACTAGATGCCAGGTATATGGAATATTTTTTCGCATTAAAAAAAAACCATTGGGCTGAATGCTGCAGTCCTCATAAATGTATGTGGGAAATGTAAATATTAATTTTGGAAGACGTTAACAATTTTGCTTGTTGTTGTGCAACCTTCACTCCCGCTTGTCATGTTCATCATGTTGTAGAACTTTGACACAGTTTTCTGACACTTTTGTGACATACCACATTATCTTCTGTTACATAGATACACAGAGTTCTCTGCAATATGCCTGTCCTGAATGTGGACATTAGAATACGTGGATGGTGGGAAAATAAAAGTGCCGAAGAAGAAAGACATTTTAAACAACCGCCCACAAAAGAAAACTGGATCCAAGTGCATGCTGATCAGGAATACACACTTATGGTACAGCTGGAACGCACAAGTGCAAGAGAGCAAAAGGTACACAGTCCACGATTTCCCCGTGGGAAGGATGAAGGCTGGTTCTTGACCTTGGGTAGTGTAGAGACTGGAGAACTTATGGCACTCAAACGAGTCTCTGCAGTAAGAAATAGAAAGAACTTACAGCACCTTACATTCTTTACTCCAAAAATGACAGGTAAGAAAGTTCATGCAGAGTATCTTATGTTATCACAAACTCATGAAACAAAAATGAAAAAATAATGCATTGTATGGTTTTGTGTGTTCCATGCATTGATCAGATAAATAAGATATTTAAAAGGTCAAGAAATGCACTTGAGTGTATGAATGTAAGTTTATTATATGGTACCCACTGACATGTTTTGGCTACTCATGTAGCCATCTTCAGAGTGGCAAGTACAAGAATACTGTCATAATTAGAATGTGTCCGAATCAGTTCACGGTTAAAAATCTCACTTTGTCAGTATTTAATAATACATCAAGATAATTTTTATATATATACATAACAAATTTACTACAGGACCACAATTTACTACATGTATCTTCTATGTATATCACCCACAGCATGTACAGCAACCTTTTATCTTCTAATATTCTATGTCTATCTGTAAGATACACTTGTAACTATGAATTTAACCAAAATGTATGAATTTTTTAACTAGGAATTGATTCCAACACATTATAATTGTGACTGTATTCTTGTTCTTACCACGTTGAAGATGGCACGTGAGTGGCCAAAACATGTTGGTGGGCCTATATGATAAACTTACATTCATACACTCAAGGGCATTTATTGGTCTTTTAAAAAATTTTATACAAAGCGTTCTACTTTTTGCACATTTTATTGTAACATGTGAAGGGTGACTTCAGCAGATATGTCTGTGTTATTCTGCGAAAGAGACATCAGCAAGTATTGAATCTGAAGTGAATAGGAATACATTGTATTTGGTATGTTTTGTTGAGTCATTCAGTTTTATATGTGGCAATGCACACGCAACAGACAAGCTCCTTGTGCACTTGAAAGGGATGTGCATCTTGAGAGCTGAATTATTAAGTATGTTAAGGAAGAGTTTAATACATTAACTGCCATGCCAGACACCATTGTCCAGACCACTTACCTCATGCCACAACTGTTACCAGTGTTTTCCATCTTACAGGTTTGATTGTCTCCATCCCTTCACAGTGCATCCAAAAATACTCTCAAGACTGTTAACAGTTAGTACAGTAGTCTGTGCTGTACTGTTTATTACGTGTTCACTCTGTACACCACAGCAAAACAGTAAAGCCAAGATTGATTCACCACACATATGGTTTGCCTGCCTTGTACCAGTAGCTCCTATATATGTACCCCCAACTAATGGTAACATTTACAAGCACATGGCATATGCTTTCAGATTTATGTACTCTGTTTCCAACATTGCCATATTTTGGCCCCATAAAATTAGTTTCTGTGACATGTGGAGGGACCCCTTCTTATATTTACCCACATATGATATGATGGGGTTTGGTGGGTTGGTTTGTCAACATTCTAGAGTATCTGGCTAGCAGTGATCAGAGTGGATATATATATATAGTTTAGGCCATGAGGCAGTGGGGAATGTTGTGTTGTATGTGATGGATTTGTAGCCAGTAGGAGGCACATCTTCTGACATATTGGTCACTATTCCTTGAACGAGAGCTAGGACTGTAAAAACTGTCTTATGAATGACATTAAAATTTTCCCTGTCCACACTGTTAAGGCATACAGGTGATCAGATGTATGGCTCCACTCATACTACTTAAACATGATAGATGGAGGCAAGTGGTTAACTTCATGCTCCAGCTGCATAAAGGTGATTCTAATGTGGAATCAGTAGTGTGGTAATGAGTTCTGTACATAAACGTGGCATTCTCCCTGTTGCTTCAATATATTGCCTTTAATGCTCAATTAAGCATGTAGCCTCCGCTCACATTCACCGGTCAGAACACAGAATGTATCAGCACCAAGTTCTTGAGTCACTTACCCCGAATCTGAGACAGCCAAGTTCAATATTTCCAGAAAGCAGCCTGTCAGAACACACTGAAATGAGGTTAGCAACTGAATGTAATGACATCTGAATAGTTCTATAATCAGAACTGCCTCTTCCTTGCAGGTCGTTTGATCCTCACCTTATACATCCTGTCTGATTGCTACTTGGGACTCGATCAACAATATGATCTGCAGCTTGATATCATCCCAGTCAGTCTTCAGGCTCAGGTGAATACTGAGCTGCAGGACTTGGAATTTAGCTCAGATTCTTGCAACTTGCAAGGAAAGGATGTAAAAAAATGTTGATGAGCTTCGCAAAAAATATATAAAGAACTGTCAGTAGCTCATTCATTGCCATGTCTTGCAAGTAACAGTTCCTTCCAAGTGTTTAATGGAATTCAATTTTAGAAGGGAAAAAATTTGTGTTCTTCATGTTGAGAATAGAAGACAGACACTTTACAGGGTTGGCAGAGGTACATTATTACTTTAAAAACTGAATTCCATGCATCTCTTAGTTATATTGGTGTTCATAAGTAGGGTTGAATATATCACTGTATTTGACTACAGATGAGAAGGTATATTTATTGTATTTCATAAAATTAAATTCATATTTCATCACCTTTTATATCAAGAACTCGTTTATATTTAAATGTGCAGGGAATATGACAGTGCAGTGAACACCGCTTACAAGATTCATAACTGGATGTGACAGGTGAAATGTTGAATGTCTTTAGTTGTATGACATAGAGGTTATCATGTCAGTAGATATCAGTACATTCACTGTCAGGTATTTAAAGAGCCAAGTAAATGCCTGGGTCAGCCATATTTGTTAGCTACACAGGAAACGTTTTTTAGTATGAATAGATTTGTCAGCCAAAAACATTATGATCATGTACAGGTCAATCCCAGAATCTTTCACAGTGCGGTCATGCAGATTCAGCAACAGTTAGGGGCTCTCTCTTTGCAGATATTGATAATCATTAGAAGAAGTGCACATGTATGGTTGGACCTGGGTTTTACAGTGAATTGTGTTAAGACTGTGGCCTTCTTGCACATAATGCCATGCAATTTGGGTGACATTTTGAGCGAACCTGGCTTCTCCCTCTTCAGGGTATATGAGTGAGTATGGAGGTGCAGTTCCTTGGAAATGTATGTTTCTATTTACCAAACAGAATGGGGACATTAGGGGAATAAAGCCTGCACCTACTGGGAATTGACCCAGAAGACCATAATTTTAATAATTTATTGTAACTACAACCACTGCAGTATTTGCATATCAAATCAATGAAGACCAATTATGAAAACCACTTGGTTGATTCTTCCTATGTATAGATTAAGATGATGTGATATATATAATTTTTTCTGCTGTATAGCACTATTTAATCCACTGTAAAGAATGGAACATTATTTTCAACATATTTAGTAGTGAGGTCTGTAAAATAATATATTCTGTGATAATTCATTCCAGGGCAACTGGATTATTAATACAAGGAACTTGCTTATGTTGTATTGCTAATTGTGTGTTACTACTTCCCATTACTATCAATAAAATGTAATGCACAGTTCATTACCAGTTTCACATCTTCCATGCAGCTATTACTACATAGCACGTTTCATCTTAGAAGCTAACAAGAACTCATTGGTTCAAGAAATTTCTCACATGGAACCCAAGGTTCAGTAGTGTTCTAAAGAGCCCACCACAGAAACCTCCACAACAAAATAAATCCTGTATTCACTATCCTCTTTATTACAATTCTCCTGTCTGTGTCTGGGGACTTCCAGATTAAAGTTTCCTGTGTAGGCCTACTTCACACCTCCCAGTACATTCTACATGTGCTGCCCATATCGTCCTTGATTTGACAGCCGTACTGCTTGGTGGACAGTGTAAATTATGAAGCCCTACAATATGCAATTTTTTTCTATTTGCCTGTTATGTCTTCCAGTAAGTCAGGACATAGTCAATACAATAACTGCACACTGAATGCCCAGGATCTATCCAGCCTCCTATCTATTGGGTACCCCAGGGGTAAAACAGACAGAACTTAAAGCTGACTGCTCCCTTGCATACAACTAAGGTTATGAAAGTGTGGAAAAGTATGTCCACTGTCCCATATATCATAATGCTCAATGTATTCCATGTGTATCACACCCATCAATGTGAATGTCTTCCCAGTCATGACATACAGGTCAGGAAGAAATTCCTTTCTGTTCAGATACCCAACCAATATGTGATCCTCCACAAATAACTATTCTAAAGGAGAGCAGAGAGGCAGTGAGAGACAGCTTATAGCTTCTGTTGCTGGTAGGTTATGTTCAGTTTCCATATACATGGTTGGACAATAAAGTTCATGACCTTGCCACTGTGTGCTTGCCGTGGCAGCACTGGACAAAAGCCTTAGTATGGTTGGATGACATATCAGTGTTTCACAGCTATGTTGTTGATCTAGGGCAGTCTCTTTCTGAGTGGCATCTATTACTGTCTGCGTGTGTTTTGGTGTGCCGCCGCGATAATGTCGGAGCTTGAATTAGAGCAACAAACAAACATTAAATTTCTTGTTGTTAGTTGATGTTGATGTTAGTGCAAGTTTACAGGGATAATGCTATGAAGAAAACAGCAGTTTACAAGTGGGTGAAACATTTTTCTGAGGGAAGAGAAAGTGTCACTGACAAAGAGAGATCAGGACGGCCAACAACAAGCAGAACTGAAGAAAATATTGCAAAAGTTGGTCAAACTGTGCGTGAAAATTGTCGGCCGACTGTCAGCAGCATAGCAGAGCAAGTGAACATTGACAGAGAAACAGTCTGGAAAATCTTAACCAAGATCTTGACATGAGGAAGGTGTGTGCAAAAATGGTCCCAAAAGGAGCTCACTGAAGAACAAAAGCAAAGAAGAGTTTTAGCTATTAAATAACTGTGTTGGAACACCCTGCCTATTCACCGGATCTAGCCCCCAATGACTTATCTGTTCCTGAATATAAAGGAAATATTGAAAGGAAGGCATTTTGATGACATTAGGAGTAATACAACAGCAGCTCTGGAGGCCATTCCACAAAACCAGTTCCAAAATTGTTTTGAAGGGTGGACTAGGCACTGGCATCAGTGCATAGCTTCCCACGGGGAGTACTTTGAAGACGACCATGGTGGTATTCAGCAATGAGGTATGTAGCACTTCTACCGCGATGGGTTCGTGAATTTTATTGTCAGACCATGTATACTTTATTTTCTGTAAATCACCCATACTTTACTTTCACGTTCATCTGAGAAGAAAATGTTTTTTTTTGGGGGGGGGTGATAACATAATGTGCATATTTCTACAAACATAATACACTGCAACGATAATATAATTCCCTTTTGTTTAATCACACTTACATTAATAAAGTCTGGTACTTGTTATATTTTGTAACAAATCAAGTTTTGTGATGGGTTACATTAATTTTATATTTGCACTGTGTCTGGTAAACATAATTAAAATACAAATTCCATTACTTTACCTTATCTGAGAGTGGGCCACTAACACGAGTGATTAGGCACAATGAAACAAAAGGTTCTCAAAACATACAAATGTATTCTGTGTATTAATATTATGGATTACTTAAAGATCCACAGACCACTTGAGGACAGGAGAATGTACACCAATGAGCTAGACTATGGTGTTCATGGTATGTGAATGTATATGAATTAGGAGTACTGGTGAAATGATGCTGGGCAACACTTGTTCAAGTACTGCCTTATCCACAAAGAATCCAGTATGGAATACCCTGCATTGGAACCCAGGTCTCTGTGATAAGAAGCCAGCACTACACCATGGAACTCTGACTGTATTAGAAGTTCTGCTAATATTAGGAATTTGTAATAAAAAACAATGGAAACATCAATAAGTCCTTATTATTTCACATGTGGAATACATTATTCTTGTCAGGAACCAAACCAATGATCAGCCCAATTACTTTCACTAGAGAATCTCAAATTCAATGCACTTTGTCTTTCACATCAAGCAGAGAGTGTACAATTTCTAACAACTTATCTGAAAAGGCCATAAAAGAAAACAATTTCTTCATCCTGTCTTGCCCAGCTTTCCCCAGTTTTGTCCTTACACCCTCATTCTGAATACACTTTAACATTGCATCAGCAAAGTCTTCAGGTTCTAAATTACATAAAAAACCCGTGACATCATTGACAACAGTTTCAGTGGGTCCACCGCTGTTGGCAGCAATCACTGGTTTACCTGCATACATGGCCTCTAGAGGAACAATACCAAAGTGTTCATTGGGAGGGGTGTAGATAAGACAATGACAGTGTTTCAATAGGGAAATCTTTTCCACATCAGATGGAGATTTCATAAAAGTAACTCTTTCAGTCAGCCCCAGTCTATCTGCATAACTTGTTAATTCATCATAATGCTCAACATTTTCATTCACTCTTGCATCATAACCACCTGCCATCACTAAATGAACATGTAACCATTCACTAGTAGATAAACGTTTCCTGAGTTCACACATTGAATCCAATGCCAGCTTTAAATTCTTCTTTCTTTCATAACGATTTATTGAAAGAAAAAGAACGGCACCATCTGGGAATTCCTTTTCAAGTATCTGGCTGATGGAAAGAGGTGTAGTGCTGTCAAATACACGTGTATTCATAGTGGGATAAAGAACAGTGGGTTGAACATGTAGCCTCTTAAACGTATCTCTGAACACTCCAGCTGTGAATTTGCTGTTTACCAATATCCGATCTGCCTGACCAGTTGTCGTTTCCTCCAGCCAGTTCAGAGGCGCACGATAAAAAGATTTCAGAGCACTGCCCGACAGACTAAGAAGCTGATCCGGGAAGTGACAGTAGAACAATATCTTAAAACCACCAATACGCAAAAAAGGCACACACACAGATACTTGATCACAGAAAACAATATCTGATGCAAGACCACTGAAGAAAACAACGTATAGTGCTGTGTAGATCATTCGTATGTATGCACATAAGGCATGAAAACGACCAAATATATGTCTTGGAAGCCAATCTCCAACCACCGTAACAGGCAAGGTCCCATCTCTAGTCTCCACAAAACAATGCTGCGGGCTATGATGCGATGTAACAAAATGAACATCATATCCTTTACCTTTCAGTGCTAAAGCTGCATCAACTACTAATCGTTCAGCTCCTCCAATACCCAAATCTGGATGTAAAAACACGACTTTCCTCATTTTTACAATTGTACAAACCTACTGTTCAATGTCAAAATATATCTACTGTTGCTTCGTGTACATCTAGTGATGACTAAACCTTTGTATTAACTTTTGCACGTTTCCCACACATCAACATGCACAACTTTCCTACCACTAACCGACACGTTTCCAAATACATGGCATAATCAGGGTCCAGCATGGCGGCGCTATCTGCACTTTCCGACACGCGTGTCGCTGCAGTCGTCCTTTCCCCCACCAACATACTACTGAACTATACTAGATGATCCGTGCTACTTAAGGCTCAATTACACTGGGCGAGTTTACTAGCTACTCGCTTGCGAATTTACTCGCTGCTACTAAATTCGCTCTGTGTAATAACGTTGTCTTGTAAAGTCGCAGCTCGCTCTACTAGTGCGAATGAAGTTGAAGGGTGGGCTACTTTTG
>Ga0209628_10003972_pt1 | contig 10546 bp, 6 predicted proteins | sample TergutCu122P4_FD_187285 | JGI IMG/M metagenome (GOLD analysis project Ga0209628, IMG submission 187285) | Cubitermes ugandensis P4 segment gut microbial communities from Kakamega Forest, Kenya - Cu122 P4 (SPAdes) (version 2) | ecosystem: Host-associated > Arthropoda: Insects > Digestive system >... | reverse complement strand
ATTAGGCAGCGGAAATTTCGGCGCGGTTTATTTGGCTGAAGAACTCAATAATAGTTTAGTTGTCCGTGAAGTTGCGCTTAAATTATATTCTCCCGAAGCGACGGCAAACGGCAATATCGAAGGAATGTTTGAAGACTGCGCATTACCCGCAAAGATACTCGCGTCGGCAGGGCGGGATGATATAAAACGTCATTTTGTGCAGATCTATTCGTGGGGAAAAATAAATACTCCGGTCGGCGAATGCGCGTATGTTTCAATGGAGCTTGTCAGGGACGCAGTCACATTGGAAGATTTGACGGAACGTCATAACCGCGCAAATCATCGTCCGTCCGCAAAAGAAGTTTTGGAATGCATGAAACAGTTTTTTACGGGGCTTGCCGAAGCGCATAAATCCGACGTGTTACACCGCGATATCAAAGGGGCGAATGTTATGCTGTCAAACGGTATCGTTAAAATCGTGGATTTTGGCATGGGCGCGAGAATAAGCGCGGGAACGGTGCCGTTGAAAACAACGCTGTCGATCTATGCCCCCGAAAATTTCGACGGGCAGTATTATCCATCGTCCGACGTGTTTCAGGCGGGTTTGATGTTTAATAAATACTGGACGGGTATCCAGCCTTTTGAAAAAAATATCGCGCGTCAGGCAAACGAATCCGACGATGAATATAATACGCGTGTCATGCAGGAATTGCAGGTCATGCATATCGGTTGGCATTGTGCGTTTCCTGTGCAGGAAAAAAGCCCGGACGCGGCAAAATTGACCGCGATTCTGACAAAATGCCTGCATTTTTCATATAAAAAACGATACGCCAACGCAATGGAAGCATTATTGGATTTGAATAGAGATACAGGTAGTATCGGTGTTGCATGGGAAGCGTTTGAAAATAAAGAATATTCGTTCGCCGAAAACGCCGCCATTATTGCATTACAGGATCCGCGGCTCGACGAGAGGGAAAAAGCCGAATGGCTCTTTCTGCTCGGCGATATTTCGGCGGCGGCAGGCGATATAAAATCGGCAAGAGATTATTATTTGGAAGCGTACAAAATGGCCGAAAAAACCGGGGCATATTTTTTTAATAAACCGAGAATGCGCGAACTGCTGACGAAACTTGCCGACTGTTATAGAGATTTAGAGCAAAAAGGGTTAGAAAGACTTTACAGGAGTAAAATTGATAAATATAAATAAAGTTTCAAAAAAAGGGGAGAATGAAATTGAATACATTACACACATTGAACGCGCGAAAAGTACCGCAAAATATGAAATCCGTTATCCCGGCGACCGCAATGTATAATCAAATCCGCGCACAGAATACGCTTCGCGAATCGGACAAAGAACGTTACGAAAAAGAAATAAAAAACGCCCAAAAAACAGTCAGAGAAGTTTCGCTTGCGGTTTTCCGTTACAGAAATATCGCCAAATCTTTGGATGAACGCGCGCAAAACGCGTTTAACGCGATAGAAAATGTATTGATGAACAGCGGCGTGGAAATTATTGATTACACCGGCTCGGAAATGACCGACGAACTTATGAAACGCGTCACGATTGAATCATGGGAATCCGGAACCGCACCCGTTGAATTGGTGCTTGAATCGTTTTCTCCCGAAATACGCTGGAATGGGGAATTATTGCATAGCGCGCAGTTATTTTGCAGCCGTGCGGATCCGGAAGCGAAAGCGAAAATAGAAACTCCGGAAACACCCGCGCAGGAACCCGAAATTGCTGCGGAAATCGCAGAAGCTCCCGAATCGGTTGAAACTGCGGAAGTAATAGAAACAACTGAAATGATAGAAATCACGGAACCGGCAGAAACAACTGAAACGACTGAAACAACCGAGATAATTGAAATAATTGAAATAGTTGAAAAAACAGAAGAAATTGCGGAGGATACAATAAACGAACCCGTTCAATCTCCCGAACAAACACAGGGCGGATTTAAAAAATTCTGGCGTAATTTGATGAATTTTTTTGGATTTAATAAAAATAATGAGCCAAAATAAAAAAATAACGGATATTTCAAGTATTAAATTATATAAAATAAATTAGGGAGGGTGAATAAAATGGCAAAAATCAGCAAAGTCGTCGGAATCGACCTCGGAACAACAAATTCAGTCATAGCAATGATGGGCCCCGATAATAAAACGATCATATGCAGCGAGGATTCACAGAAACGGCGCACATTCCCGTCGGTTATCGTATGGGACAAAAAAACCGAAAAAATTCAAAGTGGACAAACCCCGTTCAATAAACGCGGTACAACGCCCGAACCCATTACGTCGATCAAACGGCATATGGGCGATATAACCTATCGGTCGCAGGTTGGCCCGTTGGAACTTTCGCCTATTGAGGTTTCAGCCGAAATACTCAAAGGCATGAAAATCCAAATGGAAGAATATCTGAGCAAAACTCCCGGATGTGAAGATTATGTTATCGACAGGGCGATTATTACAATACCCGCGCATTTTAAATCCGAAGCTGCCGAAGCTACTTCAAAGGCGGGGGAGCTTGCGGGATTTGAAGTCGTCAAAACCCTTCAGGAACCAAGCTCGTCATGCGCGTATTACTGCTGGAAAAACGGGATCACCGACGGCATTTACATGGTTTATGATTTAGGCGGCGGCACTTTTGACGTTTCGATCGTCAGATATGCGGGGAACAGGGCAGACGTCGCCGGCATTTCAGGCAACAATTATCTCGGCGGCGATACGTTCGACGAATTGCTCGCGAAAAAACTGCTTGAAGAGCTTCAGAGCGAATATGTTCTCGATTTGGATATGAGCGATGAAAAAGACAGGCAGCGTTTCACCAGACTGAAATTAAGCGCGGAAGTGATCAAAAAAAATCTTTCGATGCAGGATGAATATTATTTTACATATGACGGCCGGTTTGAAGATCAGGCAGGCGCGATGGTCAATATAGCGACCACGGTTACGCGCCGGGACTTTGAAGACCTGATCGCCCCGGCTTTGCAGGGCACGCTCGCGAAGTGCAAAATCGCGCTTGAAGACGCCGAAAAAAAAGGCGTCGAACTCGACGATATAGACGGAGTTCTTTTAGTCGGCGGAAGCACGCATATCCCGTTCGTGCAGGAGTTTGTCCGCAAAAATTTCTGCGACGAATCGCTCCCGCATCATACGAAAAGCCCGGTTCCCTTGATTTACGAACCCGATATGGCTGTCGGATTCGGCGCGGCGGTGACAGCCGCGAGCGCATACGGCGATATCATAAGATCCGAAACGCCCGTCCCCGCCATGCAATCCGAAAATCAATCCGGTCCGCCATCGGCATTCGGTGCAACATTAACGGTTGAAGTCGAAATCAATCCGGCCGTGTCCGTTATGGGCAAAAGCACCGTGAGCGGAAAAATCAAGGCAGTCGCCGGAAAACTCCCCGCGAACATGACGGCGATCGTCACAAGGGCGGATATGTCGGAAAGCTATGAGTTTGAAGTTCCCGAAACGGGTTCATTTATGTTCAAAGGGCTGAAAGCCCCGACAAAAGACGAACCGCATACCTGTGTAATAATGGCAGGCGGGGAGCAAATCACTTCATTTACTTTCAACGCCGCACGGGCAGTAGAGGGAGTTCCGTCGCCAACAACTTTGTCCCATGCTTTATATATCGAAGTGACAGATACGCAAACGGGTAAAATATACATGCAGCCCCTTATGGAAAAAGGCACGAACCTGCCGTCAAGCGGGGAATATAATTTTATTACGATCAGCGAATATTCCGCGCTTATACGTATTTTTGAAGAACGCACGCACCTTTGCGATATCCGCTTGGAATTCAAAGAACCCGTACCCAAAGGTTCGCCCGTTGTAATTCGCCTTGAAATCAACGACAAAAGCACAAAGCACATATACGCGACCGCGGCGGGAGTATCGCAAAACGCGATTATCGAGCCTCCGCCATTGCACATCATCACCGAAGCCGATGTGCGCGAACAACTCGCCAGATATGAATCGATAGTAGCGGTATTGCCGATGAATAAAAAAATTGAGGCAATAGCCAAAAAAAACGGAGAAATAGATCCGTGTGTGGAAGAAATCCGGCAGGCTATCGCGGAAAAAGATAATGTTCACGCGAATGAATCATTCAACGAACTTGTAAAAATCATCGACGATATCGTTCCCCCGGAATTAATCCCGCCTAAAAAAGAATTCATGGATTTGGCAGATGATTGTATAGATCTGATACATGAACATCACAATTCAAATCCAGAGTATATCAAAAAAACAGATAATTATAAAACGCTCGGCGGGGAATGTTACGAACGGCACAGTCAAGAAGAACTTACTCAGCACTTTACGGATTTGCAAGGCTGGCATAAAGTTTTGGATAAAGAAAAACCGAAACCTCCGCCTCCGCCAACATGGATGATTGTACAAATGATGTGCCGTCAAATACTTGAAGATATGGACACAGCGGAATCAAACGACGCATTGCAGGCTGAAACAGGTTTGAGGATAAAATCGGAAGAAGAACATGATAATGATTATCCTACGGTAATAGAAATTGAAAATAAAACGAATCTGTTTACGATCAGGTAGCGGCACAGGATCAAGTCAAGCTGCAGCCCATTATGCGGCGCTGGGATTTCTATGCGAATTACACAGGACCGGGAATCGGCGGCAAAGGCAAAAAATAGCGTAATAAATAAATAAATAAAGAAAGAAACGGAGAAAAATTTATGCCCGTATTATGTCCGATATGCTCCGCGAATATCGCGGAAAACGAAACTTCGTGTCCGAAATGCCGCGCGGATTTGAGTATATATCTCGCTTTGTTCTATTCGCCCGACATACTGTTCAACGAAGCTTTGAAATTGATCGAGGCGGAGCAATACCGCCAGGCTTACGACAAGCTTGCCGCCGCGTTTTACATGCGCCCGCACGATTTGGAGATTATGACCGCGATGGCCAAATGCAGGGAAATTTGCGGCGATTACGTAGGCGCAATGGAAAAAATCGCTCTGGCAATGGTAAAAAGTGAAAATCCTGCCCTGAAACAAGAATACGGCAGATTAAATAGCCTTCTTGAAGCACAGGCGGCAAAATCAAAAAAAGAAACCGAAACGGTAGCGATCGTCGAAAATTTAAAAAACGCGTTAAAAGCCGTTTTATCGATCGGGGACGAACAAAAACAATAACACAAGTTCAAAAACGGGGAGCAAATGTGATGTATGTTTATTTACGAAAACAAATTTGAAAAATTAAAAGCCGGGACACATTATGGTTCAACGGGAATAGCGCAGCAAATACAAATGTTAGAGCTGGAAGGCGCGTCGGCTCAGGAACTCGAACCGTTCCGCGTATATTTGCTTTCGCCTGCAAATTATATCTTTGAAGAGCTTATGACAGTACGCGGCGCGGATTATGATATAGAGTTCAAAAACGACGCAGTCAAACAATATGAAAATATCGTAAAAAAACTGACCGGGACAAATCTGCTTCCCGTCGGCATAAACGCCGCATGCGACTGGTATAAAGAAATAGGCAAACGGCTCGGGGAAAGTGAAACGATGCTAAGCCGCGCGAATATCAAAAAAGCGGTTACGGAAGCGTCAAAAAAAGATTTATGGTTTTTACAGGGCGCGGCGGCTTTATGTACGCGCGGCGGCATAGCGGCGGAACTGGATGATCCTGTCCACGCGCCCTCGGCATGGGATGCGGCGTTTGATTTATGGCAAATGTTTTTCGCGTTCGCCGAAGCCTCGACGTCGCACTGCGCCGGGACGGGCTTATGGAAAGAAAGCTCGTGCGCGCCTGTTTGGGACAATTTTACAAACACGTTGGTCCGGCAGATTCAGGAACGCTGCTACGGATACATAGCGGAAAAAAACGGCGCCGCCGCAAACGCCTGCCTTGAAACGCTCAAACGCTCGAATGTTATGCAAATTGAACCGGACATATATAAAACCACGCTGAAAAAAATCATGACGGAAATATCGTCGTCCGTCCATAACTGTGTCGGTTTTGAAGACGCGTGGAAATTATGGAACGGATTGAACGCCGATCTTCAAAAGCATACGACGATTATATCAAGTATGTTAGGCGCGATGGCGGCGGAAGCCGGCCGAATCGGCAAAGCGAACAGCGCGCCCAAAATAGTTGACGAAGCATGGATAGCGATGGAATGCGAACGCCTGCGCGATAGCCACAATATTGAAGTCGCTCCCGCGATGGAAATATATTTTCAGGCGGTAGTCGGCGTATCTATGAGAGTTTTCAATGATACCGAATCGCCTGACAGGCAAAAAAATCTTTCTTCGGTCAAAATTTTGTTAAATCATATCAACGGGGATTATTTCATGGGCAAAGATACGGAAAGCAACGACGTGACCGCAAAAGATTTGTTAAATATGATACAGATAACGGAATATAGAGACTTATTCGATGATTTTATGTCAATGGATCCCTGCGACGAGGATACGCTGGAAGAATATAATACGCATTTGACTTACCTTGAAGACAATCAATGGGATACGGCCTTTGCGGAATCGTTTAACCAGGCCGGCGCGAATAAAGTTATGGAATGTATAATTCAATATCAGGAAAATAAAAAATCAAATTATTGGATTCGGCAGAATAATGCGCAAAAACTTGGATTGATTATATGTGATAATTTAGAAACCGATACGCTTATCGGGGGATCGGTACCCCTTCCTGCCGCGCGCAAATTACTGGGTGAACTGACCGAGGAAGAAGAACTTATCGAAAAATTTAGAAATAGCGATGTGACAAGCTGGATATCTCAAACCGATTTCAATAATCTCAAAAATTGCGCTCACCGTAAATCCTGGGACACGGATTTTCAAAATGAATGCAAAAAAGCTTATTTAAGCAAACTGATCGATTGTGTGAACGAATACGGTAAATCTCAAAACTCAAACGCAAAGACTCTGGGCATTAACATTTGCGACGAGCTTCCCAAAGACGAGACTGTACCGTCCGAAAACGGTCCGCCGGTTTCAGTCAGCACACTCCGTCTGATATTGTCGGGATTGGGAGAATTGTTAGCATCGGCGGCTGCGAATCAGACGTCAGCGGCGTCTTCAAAATCTTCTTCATATAAGCCGGCAAGATCCACATATACGCCGACGCCGGTAAGATATAAAAAAGAAAAGAAATGGAGCTGGTTTGCATTTATTGTTATGCTGATATATGGCAGCATTCTCCCGGGTATATGCGCAATCGTGATAAAAGTGGCGCATTTAGAAATAGCAACATGGTTTAAAGTCGTGGCGTGTATATATTGCGTTTTATGGCTCTGGAATTCTATCGTCGGCACGATTAGGTATACAAAAGAAATGAACAAAATGAAACGTTAATTATATTATTTTTTCTATTTCTTTTTGCGCATTTTCCAATGTTTCTTCCGGCGTATAATCTTTTTCCGTAATAGATTTATTTATATGTCTGCCCAATATATTTTCAATTTTGCCCGAATCCAACGCTTTCATTAAAAATCTATTGATTTTAATAAAATATATAATATGATTAATTTGATCGATATATTGTATCGGATCAATTCTATAAATATAGAACTGGGATATGGAAAATAATAATTATAAATATGGATGCCGAATAGCGGCGGAACGGAGTTTAATATGAAAGGTATTGAAGAAAACAAGCAAGTAAAAATTGGAATCACAGGTTCAGGAGGCGAAACAAGCGTTTACGATTTCATAGCCGCAACGATAGCTGAACAATTTATCAGCAGGGAAAATCACGAGGTTTATTGGATTTATGAAGGCTTTCGAGGTTTGATCAGAGGTTTTGATGGAGGCGGCATAAAAAAGGCTACATACGGCGATATTACCAAAATGAAAAATTCGCGGGCGGGAAAAATTATCAAAGGCTGCCGAAGTTATAATTCATTCAACTATAATGATAAAGATTACTCTATAGAAACAATGAATAATCTTGCATACTTTGATATTGTATTTGTCATCGGAGGCGATGGTTCAATGGGACAGTGCGCGGATTACATATCAACATTTAAAGAAGGCAAAATCCCGCATTTTATCGGACTTGTCGCTACTATGGACGGGGCGGCTGCAACAGGAACTACTTTGGGGGAATCAACAGCCGCCTTCACAATTCTCCGGGAAATCGAATCTTCTCATGACAGCGCTATTTCACTGGTAAGATTTTCCGTAGTAGAAGCAATGGGAAGATATTGCGGAGAACCTGTTGCGGATGCAGCATTGCTTTATTTGAAAGACGGAAAAAATGTCGCCGCCGTGATAACGCCGCAAGTAAATTATAATCTCGAATGTATCGCTGAATCTGTTCTTAGGACCAATGGGGGCGTCGTCGTGGTATCTGAGGGAATTGACCGCGAACAGGACAAACCCAAAAAGAAAAAAAGCAAAGGATACCATCAGGTTCTTTCGGGCGCCGCGGATTATATTGCCACTAAATTAAAAGCGATTTTAGATGTGCCGGAAAATCGCTTAGACGAATGGCAAAAAATGGATGTCAAAGGGACTGTAACAGGATATGGCCAAAGAGCGGCGAGCGCAACGAAAAGCGATATGGATCATTCTGTATTACATGTAATGGAAGCTGTTAAACGTTGGGATAATGGGGAGTCAAATTTTGTTATCGTTACTGATGTAGACGGGAAAATCGGTTCAATGCCGATTCCGGATTTCGTAGCCGAAAACCGGATTGCGGAACAAACGCTATTGATGAAATATCATCCAAGAATGCAGCGGGTTTTAGAAACATTAAGAGACAATTATGGCGTATATGTAGGCGAATTTAAATAATAAGTCAGAATTTGGTTCTTTAAAGGCGGCGGTTATATACCGTCGCCGTAGTGTATGTGTAAAAGCAGCTTGTTATCAAGGTATTTTATGCAAAAATCAAATCCTTAAAAAACGAAACACGGAAGAATGGGCGATTTCCGTGTTTTTTAATTCCGCAAAAGAATGATTTTGTAGAATTTGATTGAAAAAACGTGCCTTTTACAGCACATTTTTAATCACTTATGCATTGATGTAACCAGCACCATTTGGGGCAATCAACTTTAATTCCAACATTTCCTTTAACACCCCGTATGCACGGGTTTGTTTAACATCAAGAAGTTTTTCAACATCACTTTTTGTAATCGTGCTATTTTTATTTATAAACTCTAATATTTGTTTATGCTGCTGTTTTAACTTCGATTTACTCGTATCTCCACCCGCAAAATTGCGATTAGGTATAGTTATAACAAACGCCCCTGATGACACTTCAATTTCAGGCTGTTTTGGCTCGTCTTTATACGTATTCATTATTTTTTTAATGCCTGTTCCATAAGCCTCAATATGTTTCAGGCGATAAAACACATTAGCCAATTTTTCATTACGAGGCTGCGAAACTCCAAGCATAATGTCATTTTGGGAAAGCCCTGCAACCAAACCGCCCAACGACACAAACTCCATGCGGTCGTCATAGATATTTATGATGATACTGCCGCTAAACGCATAATCCCTGTGAATGATTGCGTTAAGGAGTGCCTCACGAATAGCTTCTTCGGGATAATCATATTTTTCTATGCGGTCAAGACCTGAAAATGTGGCTTGCAGGTTATTGTTTAGGCTGATAAAGTCATAGCACTCGTGAAGTTGATTGAGTAATGAGCCTGATAATTCCTTGCGTGTTTTGAACTCGCCTTTTTCCGTGCCTGTAAAGACTGCCACTTTTACTGTGTGTGTGCATTGGTCGGAAAGTAATACCCCCAAATTTGTATAAAGGTCATCATTGCCCTTTATACCTAACGTTTTCATCTGCGAATTGCCGAATTTTACGTCACGCTTTTCAAATTCACGCTTAGCTTCATCAAATGTCAAATTTTGTTCCATTGAACGCAAGTTTTCATATTTATCGCCGTCGGTTATCTTTATCATTTGACGAATAGCGTCATTGGTCGCTTGCGCTTTTGACGCGCCTTGCCGAACATATACGCCACTCGGCTTCAATCCTTTATCCGCAAGATAATACGGCTTATTCGTTCCCTCTGATACGTCAATTCTAATGATGTTGTCCTCAACAATCTGTGCCTTAACAAACATAGTAACATCAGGCAAAATACTATCACGAATAGCGTTTGTCGCCTGCGTTAGAACTTGTTCGGGGTTTTCAACACCGATTTTGTTCCCTTTGTTGTCAATGCCAATAAAAATCGTGCCGTCAAGCGAATTTGCAAAGGCAAGAACTTCTTTTTTAACATCATCTGTGTATTCGATTTTGTTCTCAACCGTTAGGTTTTCGTTACTCATGTAAACAACTCCTTTTTCATTATAGTAATATTATAACATATCATTTCACTTTATGCAAGTGAAAACGTGAAAAAAGTGAAATTTTTCACTTTTGCGAGTGAAATAATGAAAATATTCTAAATGATTTTCAATGCACCAAACATTTATTTTGCGGAATTGGAGTTCAGAAGACGAAAAAAACCCGCAGATACATAGGATGAATCTGCGGGCAATAAGTTAAATAAAAATCAATGAACAAAAAATCTTTTTACCTTTTTCCTCGCCGTGAAACCCAC
>Ga0209628_10003971_pt1 | contig 10547 bp, 6 predicted proteins | sample TergutCu122P4_FD_187285 | JGI IMG/M metagenome (GOLD analysis project Ga0209628, IMG submission 187285) | Cubitermes ugandensis P4 segment gut microbial communities from Kakamega Forest, Kenya - Cu122 P4 (SPAdes) (version 2) | ecosystem: Host-associated > Arthropoda: Insects > Digestive system >... | reverse complement strand
AATAATAATAATTATTATTATTATTATTACTCGCTAGCAAGCGCAAACGGCAACTAGCAGTGATGGTAGAGTGTAACAACGATGAAAACATTTATATCGATCCATACACGTAGATAAGTTACATCTGCAACAAGTATTCTACTTGGCTACCACGGTCACCTGTATCTCACATCTCCACTGCTGAGAACACAATGTGTCCAAATGTTTTCTTTGTTTCGTCACTAATATATAAGGGTGTTCTGGGTTTTGTTTTGTGTCTGTGGTCTTGTCGCTCTGAGTTCGTGGTTCTTTTTGTGGTTTTTATTTTCTGTTTGTTCCGGGTTTTATTTTTGAGTCTTCTAGTTAATTTTTAATTTTTAATAGCTACTTTCCTGTTACTACCCTTGGACAAGATCTGGTCTCAGGCTCATAACTTAACAAATCTACTGAACTACGGTGCCTGATGACTAAGAATAGCTCTTGACTAAGGGGTCCACCAGATTCCGTTACTTGAAGACGGAAGCAGAGTCAGCTCCCGAAACGTAGCACTTCGCTAAAAAAAATTAGACTCTGGAAACAGTCCAAAAGAGATCACTCGTAAGGCATTGAAAAATATATTTTGTGTTCATCCCTTGCAGACCACGACGTTTATCCGCAAAACATGCATATAACATGTAGTCGGATAGAGCCATAATTCAGTCTCGGCTGTGACACAGTTCTGGGAGTATTCGTGTTTCTCTCAGTTTTTCCAAGGAAGTGACAGGATAGTACGGGCAGCGGGTGCTCCTATCCACATGTTTTCCAAGCCATTATTTCCTACAATTGTAAGTTATATGCTGTACGTCCTGAAACAAAATGTAAACTCTATACGGCTTAGTCACAAATTGCATTGTTGAAAATATTAATTAACAGGGATATTAAACTTAGTAAAGGCACATACACAAATCACCAGGTACTGAAAAAATTCCAGCAAAATTGATTAAGGTAGGTGGTAGAACAATTCGCTCTGAGATCCATAAACTTATTATTTATATATTCAATAAGGAGAAATTCCCTGAGGAGTGGAAGTAGTCGATCATTGTACCTATCTATAAGAAGGGCGATAAAACAAGATTGTAGTAAATACAGAGGAATATCACATTTTATGCCAACTACGTATAAAATTTTATCCAACATCCTACTGTCATGGTTAACTCCATTTACAGAGGAAATTATTGGGGATCATCAATATGGATTTCGAAGCAACAGGTCAACTATTGATCATCTATTTCGCATTCGTCAAATACTTGAGAAAAAATGGGAATACAACGAAGCAGTGCATCAGCTATTTATAGACTTCAAAAAATTCCCATGATTCAGCTAGGAGGGAGGTCTTATATAATATTGTTATTGAGTTTGCTATCCCCATCAAACTGGCAAGGCTAATAAAAAGGTATCTAAGTGAAAAACATACTTGTGTCCGTGTAGGCAAGCATCTGTCTGACATGTTTCCTATAAGGAATGATTTGAAAATAGGAGATGGTTTATCGTCATTGCTTTTCAACTTCGCTTTAGCGTACGCCCTTAGGAGGGTTCAGATAAACCAGGATAGCTTGAAATTAAATAGTAGACACCAGCTTCTGGTTTATGTTCATGTTGTTAATATATTGGAAGAAAGCGAACATACAATCAAGAAAAACGCAAAAACTTTAGTTGTTTTTAGTAAGGAGACTGGACTAGAAGTAAATGCTAATAAGACTAAGTATATGGTAATGTCTCGAGATCAGAATGCAGGACGAAGTCATAATATAAAGTTTTATAATAGTTCCTTTGAAAGGGTGGAAGAGTTCAAATATTTGGGAACAACCTTAAAAATCAAAATTCTATCTAGGAAGAAATTAAGAGCAGACTGAAGTCAGGGAATGCTTGCTATCATTCGGTGCAGAATCCTTTGTCTTGCAGTTTTCTATCCAAAAATTTAACGATTAGGATATACAGAACTATAATTTTGCCTGTTGTTTTGTATGGGCGTGAAACTTGGTCGCTCACACTGAAGGAGGGACGTAGGTTGAGGGTGTTTGAGAATAGGGTGTTGAGGAGAATATTTGGGTCTAAGCGGGACGAGGTAACAGGGGATTGGAGAAATCTATATAATGAGGAGCTTAATGATCTGTACTCCTCACCCAATATTTTTCGGGTGATAAAATCGAGAAGAATGAGATAGGCGGGGCATGTAGCGCGTAGGGGGGAGAGGAGAGGCGTATATAGGGTTTTGGTGGGGAAACCTGAGGAAAAGAGACCACTTGGGGAGACCCAGGCGTAGGTTCGAGGATAATATTAAGATGGATCTTCAGGAAGTGCGATATGGGGGTATGGACTGGATCGAGATGGCTCGGGATAGGGACAGGTGGCGGGCACTTGTGAATGCGGGAATAAACCTTCATTCCCCAAAACGCGGGGAATTTCTTGACTAGCAGAGAAGCGGTTAGCTTCTCAAGAAGGACTCTGCTCCATGGAGTATGGAGTGGTATGGAGGCAAATAATGCCTGGCACCCACAGTACTCGGTCAGTGTAGTGACTAGGCAACGGTACGAACGGCACTGGAATATTGTGAACGCAGGTGTTCTACTACCACTTGCAATCTTAAGACCGCTCACTTAACATTCAAATCTCCCCATTTCCCTGCACAGCGCATTTGTTTCTTAAGATTCTCAAAACAAATAGTGACTATTTTCCTTAATCAGCAATAAATGTCTGGTCTTCGTGATGGATATGGAATGTTTTTCTGACGTAGTACCTTAAGAGTTGGATCTCACGTCAGTATTACTCAGCAAGTTGTATGACAAGTGTTCTGGCTTGTATTCTAGAGTTTCTCGCTTCAAACTTCTGTCAGGGCACAGTATCCTGAGGGTCTACGTTGTTTACTTCAGCCCCTCCAGAATGTCAATATACAACTTCAAATTGAGACCATGGCCATTTCCTACCGTATTCTTTCCACTTCACAATTCATTAGTCACTATCGTCGAATTACTTACGGTATCGCTAAATTAACTACAAACAACAAACATAAATTTCGGATTTCAAAGTGTAAAGTTGTACTCTGTCCCCATTCTAATCTCCATTATGATGTCCCTGCCATATCGCCTGTTATTTATGAAGACCCTACTTCCAAATGTCTGCTGACGCGAAACATATGACACTGAATCATTAGATACTGACACTTTCAGAGTTGTAAGAGGCAAATATCTTAACGAGTAACATACAAAAGGAGACGCACAGATGCGACATGTCTGTTTACTTCCCGATGCATAATTAATTATGTACCATGGCGGACTAGAGTTTGATACTCTGCTGACTGTGTATGCAGTTTCAGTAGATAATAACATGACGTAAAGCGACATCGAAGAGCAACGTTTTCTCGTGATAGGATGCAATATCCAGAAATTATTATTTATCGCATTTCAGGGGCGTGGATATCCTAAAAGAGGTAGCAAGCTCTTCCGAAACGTTGGTAACTAATTACTCATCGCCAAGACGCCATACCATGTCAGAGTTTAATTTCTTCTACAACTCTCTAACAACCTGAAATCACGCGAAAAAGAAGTTATTTTTACCCCACTTCTGTTACAGATATTTAATTTTACTAAATCTCTCACCACACTTTTCATTTTGTGTAATCGTAATTATTTATTACATGATACGCTCGAACCATAGTTCCAACCATCACTCGTGCTTTCCAGTCAATTTTCCTTTACTTCAATCATATTACTCCATGAATTTCTCCAAATAAGTAAATAAATAACTATCTGCCCCAAAATAACGAAAGAAATTTTCATGTTATCTGTCCATGTAGAATTACTTATTATTCTGTAATAAAAACATTTTATACACAAAGCACAGAAGTGACTGTGGTGTGAGACGCTGCACTGTCTTACTGAAACAAAAAGGCAGGGGCTTTTTCGTAATCAGTGAGCTGGTCACAATTACTTCAGAATGTTTTACATAAAGGTGTGGATTTAGGGCCCAAAAGAAGGTAGGCCCACTAGTCGCACCAACAGCACACCACACACCAACTTTTAACATCAAGTAATGGCACTGCGTGCGTTAACATGGTAAATTTGCTATTAAAAGGTTTTACGTATCCACTGAAATAAAATCAAATTTCATCGCTACATGCAATGAGGGTGGGATCTCTTTCTCTAGTATGCAACTCATGAAGGTATCAGTTCACAAATTCAGTGTTGCTTCTATGTCTGTGACGTGGAATTTGTGAGGACAGAATTGTAGGAGTTTTATTGCATTTCGTCCTGGTGACGCAGACACGTGCATTTACAATGCAGTTCGAGCTTGGAGAAGTCTCCAATCCATCACGGATTTCGTCCAGGGCTCATTTAACACGTGCCTTCTGCGTGCTATCTTACTGAGTGAAAAAGAATCTCTTTTTCAAAAACTTGTCAGGTAGTTGTTAATTGCTGCCCTATTTGGAAAGAGACGCATGAAGAAACTTGATTCAAAATTTACGATGACAGTTCTTGTAGTAACTGTATTTAACGTATCATAAAAAATCATGTGCTGGTCCAGTGAAATAACACAAACACGGTCCATGACGTAACCGACAAGGAATATGGGAGCTAGCCAGTGAACAAGCTTCATGTAAAACGTAAGGGAACCGACGGGAAGTGACTAGTGATTGTGGACATATTAAACGAAGGCCCTACACAAATAGCGCAATTTTTCACTTAAAAAGCTCAGTAGGCTATATAGTGTGATTACTTTTTTATCTTTGTACCGTGCATCTTTTATAATGTTAATATTCTTTTACCAACAAATGCGTTTTTTATTTAACATATAAAATATTAAAATTTACATTAAAACATTTCTTTACAGTCCCTCCCACATGTTTCAGTCCGTGCAGACCATCATCAGGGAGTTTATACTGAACCTGGCCAAAGTTACTTTTTTTGTAGATACAATCAATAAAAATACGTCGTTATAATTAACGCAGTATTGTGGCAGCATGTGTTTCAGTTTGTGGTGTGTGTGCTGCGTGGCGTGCAGAGTGAGACACTATTGTAAATTTTAATATTTTATATGTTAAATAAAAAGTGCATTTGTTGGTAAAAGAATCTTAACAGTGTAATTACTGTTTGCTTTGTCACGTGGATTAAAACAATTGAAGAGAAACAGACATTACAAGTTGTGCTGGCGACTGTTTTGTATATAAATTGGGTCAAATTCTATTTGATATTCAATGAAAATAGATACGAAATAAATAAACTTCAAATTAACAACATTCTGACTTAACCCCATTTTGTAGTTATGGACTTCATTTAAAATGTTCCTCCTTTTTTAAACCAGTACATTTGTAACAATCTTTACAAAAGCTTGGAATTGGAAAAATCGTGAGCCGGTTTAACAAAATGCACCTTCATGCTGTCATTCGAAGTTTTAACTTGTGAAGCTGATAAAGTGTCTTTCAATAAACCAATAATTCGGTACTCGTACGATCCGGTCGAGTTCATAGTTAATTTAATCATCTTTATAATGTAGCACTTTGACTCCATCTTGCTCACTTATCCGAATACAAAGGTCTGACGTTTATTGGTGTCATGTGATATCTGTCTTAAAGGACCGCGATGGATGTACTGTAAGACGACACGCTTCGGAAAACTTCCTTTCATATAAAATACTCGAGATCTTCGCTCTTCTGGGATGTTACGCAGCGTATATTTGTAGTTAATTACTCAAGTTTCAGGATAACCTATCAGTTCCATTTTCCTCCCCTTGCAGATGGTACGGATCAGTTGTCCCGAAGCATTTTTATTTAATTTCCTATATATGATGCGTAACATCCCAAAAGAGCAAAAATCTCAAATTAAATACATCCTACAATGAAAAACATTTCGTTTGCTGAAATGTTATGGGCCTTCGATATAGCATCTTGCAGTTCGGTAGATGGGTACCGGCGTTTCGGATAAATATGGCCTTTCTGCAGCCACCTACATCATGTTACAAGGCTTCGCATCCCAGAAGACGGTGACAATAATACTGACCCTCAAACGGGCGTGCATGCATCAGTCGACAACTTATGTTGCTGGTTTCATAGAAGAACAAGATTATGTCACGTATTATGTGGGAATAATTAAGATGAACTGAAAAATCAGCCCAAAGGAAAGCTATATTTGCCAAGCCCAATTATGCAATAAATAACATTTAATATTTCCGGGTTACTAAATTATTATACCTCTGTGAAATTTGGAAGAGAAGAATCAAAAGTGTTAATAACAGATTCCGACAGTGGGCACACTCCTAACCCGGTTCCATTGATCTCAATTCTCACAGAAGATCCATCTTAATTCAATCTTTTCTTCTCCCCGGTTTTTGAAGTGACAACATTCCAAGCGGTTTTTGGTCCCAAGACTTCGACCGCATTACTTTCTCCCTCTAGTTAAATTGCATGTTTAGCTAAACATAGGTGAACAAACAGATTTTATTTTATACATTCTAAAACTGATTTAGTTTAGTACTGCTTAATGTTATAACATATGATTTTTAAATATCAGGGGTGCTCAAGTCCTATGCGCCAGATCGCCTGGGCGACTGAATTTTGTACGGTGGTGCCTAATATTTGTAGTTCCTAAGTATGGAAATTGTATCATATCACCATCCTGGCACCTAGTTTACTCGTAGGTGTAGATGGTATGAATGGTGACTCGCCAAAGCGTGCACCAAGCGATCATCATCAGGACCATGCAAATGTCTGTACATCAAAACATATTTTCCAGTGTTTTTCTTTCTTCGTTGTTTGCAACTCTGCATTCGTCATGGGTATTGATTTCATTTATTGTAAACAAATATTCACTGTGAAGGCAATGAATCAACTATAAATATGACACTGCGAACTGCGTGTAACTCGTGGAACAGGGTCCATTTGGCAACGCAATAATTGACCAGCTGCTCAGAAACTTCACGTGTTAAACAATCGGAAGTTGCATTGTTTTGTTTACTGGTTTTGCCTATTCTGAGACACGTTTACCATTCTGATATTTTAAGATTTAAGATTAAGATTCTGTTTGTGGTCCTGCCAAGTCAGTTTAATTGACAATGGATTGAAGTCTTATCGGCCGATCAAGCGTATCAGGCTGGAGGTCGTATCCAACGTTTTATCAACGTATCATCAGGTTTGATGGAGGCAAATTCTACGAAACATCGGATACTCCACTTGGACACGGCTGAAAGCACGAATAGATTGCACTGCCTATGTTCGCCATGAAAGCTTCAAATGTTATACATTTCAGTCAGAAATCTATCCACAATGGTGAACTTTACACGTAATAAAACCAAATCTTTCAACACTCTGTCAATGACAAAGTTTTCTCTTTTCCTTCGCCACAATGTTTAAGTTTTGTGTAGAAAGGAAAGAGCTATACATCTCTTACCTGTTCTATTTTACACTCGTTTCCACAACCCACGTCGAAACTCCCATCTTCTGTTTTGTTCTGGAAAAAAGAATAGAAATAGCAAGATTATTAACAAAACTGTGTACTACTAGAGAGCAGATTAAATTCAGGGAGTGCTCAGTGCCATTCGGTCCAGAATTTTGGTTCACCCGTTTGCTATCTAAAAGCGACACAATTATGTGGGTTTTACCAGTTATATGATATTATTACGAAGTTTGATCTCTCATATTAAGGGAAGACAGAACACAGGTTAGGGGCGGTAAAACACAGGGTGCTGAAGAAGATATTTAGGTCTGAGGAGGCGGAAGTAAGAGGAGGCTGGAAAAAAGTTCACAATGCGTCGCGTCATAATTTATCCAATATTATAGGCCCAGTGACTGAGAATACCTCGATCTAAGGGCCTCACCAGGTTAGGTGCTTCTTTGCTTGAAGACGAAGCACATCCGACTTCCGAAACCTCGTGTTTTTTTTTTAATTTAGACAATGGTGAACTCCCCCTACCCCCATCCCACCCCCCCATAAAAGGAGATTGTGTCTGTGGTTCATAATTGAGCTGAAGAATTAAACGAGGATAAGATGGACAGTGCATGTGGCAGGCATGGAAGAGGAGAAAACTGCATGGACTACCTTGTGCGGAAAATTGAAGGAAATAATCACGTGGAAGTCTTCACAGTACGTAGGAAGACAATATTCAAAATGATCTTACAGAAATAGAATATAATGGCGTGGACCGAATTCATCTGGTTGATGTTAGGGACGAGTGGTTGGCTCTTGTGAACAAGTTACTGAAATTTAAATTCTCTAATATGCGGGGAATTTGTTGACTGAGAATCTTTAACTGCTGAAGAAGGACTCTCTTCCATGGACTTAGCTGTTAGTGCACCTAACGGAGGACCAGCCGTTCAGCATTTTACTTAACGAGACACTGAGCAGCTGGGGCCAAAGTCAGATATGCTTCATATCTTGAAAATGTCCGCGCTGTAGCCTAACAGCATAATAAGAAAATTTTTATTGTATCAGAATGAGGATGACCCATGGAAACAAGAAGAATACTGTTTCCCGTTATTTTATTAAATAAATACATTCCTTTTGTCCAAATGACTATATTCTGGATAAGAATATGAATATATATATATATATATATATATTATAAACTAGATACTTTGTAATTTTGGTCCAAATGACTATATTCAGAATACAGACTTACGTAAAATATCTCCCTTAAATATGCTGATAGCTTATTAAGACTCCCAAATAAAATTAATTTGGTAAATAATGCTATATCACGTGAAAGGCATTTGAAAGTGACATTATAAGAAGAATAATATTTTACTATAAGAAAGAAGAATTTTTAGGGAGACATTACGTAATGAGCATCGTCATAAATGTTTGTCTTCCCCAAATATCATTCGGGGTGATAAGCTCAGTTTGGATGAGCCGGATGGTGCTCTATCACGCACGGGGAAATGAGAAATACATTCGAAACTTTAGGCCTAATTGATGGTACGAAATGGATTGTAAAGAAATAAGACGTGATTTTGTGGCATGATTTCAACTGGATTAGGACTGGGACCAGTGACAAGCTCTTGTAAATCGCCGACGTCCTTTGAAGCGGTGGAGTTTGTTTTCCGGCCGATCAGCTGCTGCTTCCGACGGTCGAGTGCGTAGAATTCCTGCTTCTTATTAAAAAAAAAGAGGGTCCACATCTCGGCCTAGTTGCAGCTCTCTTGACTGGGTCATTTCGTTGACTCCCTCCAAACAGTAGCTAGGTTAGTACCTCAAAATATGCCAACACCACTTCCTTCTGCATGATCTCAGTTCCATCATTTGACGCTATATATAGGCTGAGCCACTGACATAGTCGTTAATTATCATAACTTGTAAACAGTCGAGTTAAATAAAGAGCTTTATCATCCGAGGTATTTGGTTATGTGAAAACCTTTTTCACAAGTTCTATTTACTACAATATTAACAGAATTTCACCAGTTATGTTCTCTACAACGCCTACAATTATTTCGGCAGTTGCGTTATCTGCAACATCTAACATAAACTTACAAGTTCTGTTCTCTATAACAGCGAACATTATTTCACCAGTTCTGTTCTCCACAACTTGTAACCTAATTCAACAGTCATGGTCTCCACAACGCCAGTTCTCTTCTCTGCAACATCTAATATAATTTTAGAAGTTCTGTTCTCTACAACATATAATTTCACCAGGTTTATTTCCTACAAAATGTAATATAATTTCACCAATTCTGTTCTCTAAATTTCATCAATTCTGTTCTCTACAACACGTAACGTAATTTCTCTCCTTTAATCAGCAATCAAAGTAAGAGGTATTCTATAAGCTGATGTGCTGGCTGGCTGGGAGTCTAACTTGTAGACTCCCTAACGTGGTGAGGTCCCCTCCAGCGAGGAGATTTCGTAAGTTCAGTCACTCTTGATTGATGTTTGGCTCCTCGTAGATGAGGTTTCTATAACACACACAGCGACGCACCACAGCCGGTAGGACTCCTCTGGACGAATGGTCAGTTCGTCGCAGAGACCTCTATCTGACAACACACAACACTCACAACAGACAGACATCCATGCCCCCGGTGGGATTCGAACCCACAATCTCAACAGGAGAGAGGCCCTAGAACTACGCCTTAGACTGCGCGGCCACTGGGACCGGCACGCTAAAACATCTAACATAATTTCATTTCCCTCAGTTTCACAAGTGAAAATCAAACAACGAAACTGATACTGCACTTCCAGGAGGTCACCAAGGAACCCCCTCTCTCTTTGCCTGAAGACATCAAGGTGTTTTTGTGCATCTTCTGACTTCCTGCCCTTACCGCAACAGATGGTTGGCGAGCACAGGAATGGAAATCAGAGTAGTTGGCAGGTAGGAAGTAGGCCTATATCCGGAGGTACTTCACCCCTGACGGGGTTAACCTAAAATATTTTGACATAAGAAAGTGGCATAGAAAGAGCGGACAGGAATTTATAAGATAATACTGTAAGATTAGAAATGTTTACAGTAAGTAAAATCCCATGGAGCAATCAACTGCGACACGGCTAGGTTAATATAATGTTTCGCAGAATTTATTGTCTCCATTGTCATGATCGATATCGTGGAGACATACT
>Ga0209628_10003970_pt1 | contig 10547 bp, 5 predicted proteins | sample TergutCu122P4_FD_187285 | JGI IMG/M metagenome (GOLD analysis project Ga0209628, IMG submission 187285) | Cubitermes ugandensis P4 segment gut microbial communities from Kakamega Forest, Kenya - Cu122 P4 (SPAdes) (version 2) | ecosystem: Host-associated > Arthropoda: Insects > Digestive system >... | reverse complement strand
CTTCCACATCGCTGGCAACGGGTTGTACACAATGCTGGTGACTACATTGAAGGACAGTAAAACTTCGAAACATGTATCTATTTTGTATCAGTTGTAAATAAATAGTTGCCACTATTAAAGTTCCAACCCTCGTACATTATGAAGACCAGTCGCTAATGTTCTTCAGGGAAACAATCAGTAATTATTCTGATAATTGTAAGACGCACATTCCTTGGGCAATATTTTAAAATGCGTGGCACGGGTACTGTGCTGTAAATGGTTAAAATGCAACCACTTAAGATGCATTTTGCAACTCCTTATCTTGTTACACGTACAAGCACAGCTGTTTTATGTTAACCATACCTACATGGCGTGTCGGTGATTGAGCTAAGTCGTAGTATAAATTTAGAATCTTTCCGTCAGTAGTGAGCTACTTGACACATGAATTATTTACTGCTAAGTTTAGATCCATATTGCATGTAGTAATAGAAGGCTGTACATTTAGCTTTGTTCACAAGAAGCTTAGCTTACAAGCGTGATAAAACTTAAGACCTGTTAAATATATTATCTCATTCCCGCCAACTGCTCGCTAGATTTCTAGAGGCTGTCATTAATTTCAGCTGTAAGGCCAGTGTTAATTTTCTAGATTTAATGTTTTCTGCAACGATGCAATGCATTTAGTAAGGTTATTGCTCGTTACAGTAGTGCATTACTGATCACATTTAACAACAGTAGAGGACACTGTTGGTCGTAGTGTTTAGATCACGGTTTGGCAAGCACTGGCTCCGTATATCATACACATTTCGAAATAAGAGAGTTTACAGGAATACGTTGTGTATATTCATCAATATAGAGAAAGTGTTAGAAAGAATTTCATTGTAATAACTACATAATTTTGGAACCGGGACAGCGTAGTCGGTAAAGTGACGGGACTACGGGCTGGTAGGTTCGGGGTTTGAATTCCAACAGGAGAGAGAAATTGTTCTCTTTTTAACATTTGGACCTCTTCTGTGGGCCATCCAGACTCCTATTCAATGGGTACCGGAGTTCGTTTCCCTAGGAGAGGGGGAGTGAGCGACAGGGGCGCCTCCATCTAGCGCCGACGTTAAGAATGAGTGGAGCTATGCCCCTACTCCCCCTCTATGCCTTCGTGGCGTTGACAGGGACTGTTTTATCTTCACATTTAGATGCAAAATTTAGTAACAATCGTCTATATTGTCTCTATAGTTCTTTTTTTATAAAACATTCCAAATGTTCTGGGCTGAACCTCAGTTTTCCTTGAACTTCACCCACGTTAATATGTATGGTATTTAGATTACAAAATTCTTCTTATAAAATTCCGTTTTTTTTGGTCAGTTGTCTACACAAGAAATCTTGCCGTCACTTTTCGCAGTGGTAGAGATCATTAATTTACAATGTGACCAACGACTTGACATAATATCAGATATTTGTTACTGAGGCTTTTCTCAGTAAAAGGAACTTTATACAGGGTGCGGCAATAGAATGTGACGATTTTCTGATGGCTTTTTGGTGAATCGGGTTGAATATAATAAAAAATGCTACGGAGTGCCAATAGTGAAATTTAATTCAATATACGCTCTTTACTTTTTAAACAATACTTATTTTAATTGGTCTTCCCTGGCATGCAATACATTCCTGTAATCGCGATCGGAAATTAACCACGACTACACAGAGGTACACAACTTGACCCCGACGTTGCAGTATGTTAGTTACAGTTGAGTTATTTTGTGATACGTTAAGGGGCGAAATAGCACGTCACTGTAGGAATTAGAACCACTCATGAACCGTGGTTACGGTTAATTTCCGATCACAATTACAGGAATGTACAACAGGCCAGGGAGACAGCTTATGGGATGTAATTTTTTAAAAAAAAACTTATTTTCAAAGGCATTTTACTAGTGATAATCCCTACTTTTTTTTTGTTTCTTATATACAAACAAGTTCATATTCCATTGCCACATTTTGTATAAACATTGCTTCGGCTCTCCAGCGTTACAGATTGTTCTTAATCTGTCATATAACAAATATGAATAAGGAAACAAGCACTTACACAAGATTTTTAATTGTAGCAGTTCGAACTCCGTATAAATGAGACGTTAATGCCAGTGGTTACACTGCAGATATACGAGGCTTGTCCGGAAAGTAAAGATACATCACGTGTAGGCTGATAAGGAAATTTTTTATGCTTATTGTGGCAACACTGCCGTCGGACTTAATCCTTTACCTGTGATCCGTGCTCGTTTGTCAGTGGTAGAACCGGCTTTGTTTGAGTGAGACGTGTTTGAAATGGCAGCGCCGATCCAAAGTCCCTCCAAATGCGAGGTGCGTTCCATCATATGATTTCTCAAAGCAAAATGTGAACGTCCAGCGGAAATTCACAAACAAATTTTTGCTGTTTATGGTAACGTTATGAATCGGCAAAACTTGACGAAGTGGTGCCGTGAATTCTCCGAAAGAAGAACTGATGTTCACGATGAACAAAGGAGCGGTAGGCCATCTTTGATCTCTGACTACCTTCGTCAGGAAATTGAAGGACAAATTCGCGCAAATCGACGCGTGACGATAAGAGAGATGCATCACATCATTCCCGATGTGTCTAAGACCACAAGAAGAAGTCATGACGTGGTTCAAAGGGCTGGCGGCAGACTCCTATGACTCGGGGATACAGAAGCTGGTTCCAAGACTTAATAAACGTTTGGACAATGCCGGCGACTATATTGAAAAATAAAGTTATGTACAGGCACTTCATTCACAGTGTCGCTTTTGTAAATTAAAAATGCTGTACATGTTTAAGACCTTTGTATCTTTACTTTCCGGACAGGCCTCGTAAAAGATGGGAATATGATAATCAATAGTGAATAGACACATGTGTCGAAATAGGCGTAAATGGCCCGTGTGTGGAGGGATTGTTATGTTATTCGCCTGTGAAAACTTCAGGGAACGTTGAAGTTTCTGTCACAGACCGGGAATGGACCTCGACATCTCTCCTTGCTGAAGATCCACAGTAGCATGAGCCATGCTGAATGAACAAACTCTGGACTCCCACGGCTGATTACATCGTGTTGTGCTAGGTGTAATGAAATCTACTAGAAGTGGCGGAGGGCCCGCCAGCGTATCTCTGTTGCTTTCGAAGCATTGGATTAAAATTAAAAATGCACCCAATCAGGAACTGCAACTAACGGCAGTAGCCTGCATATCGTGGTCCTCTCTTTTCTTGTCTTCAAAAATAATGAAGGGTAAAATTTCTCTTTGTTGGAACACCAATATCATGAAGACGTACGGAGGAGTCGAGGTGAAACTCCACACTTTATTTAACTTCGCACTGAAAATGATCGGGGATGATCACCGAAATGATTTGGTTGCTTTATCGCCGGAAAAAAAGGCTTGGACTGGGGGGCTGCCTGGGCCCCAAAGCTGGTGTACACAAAAATCTTAGCTCTTGCAAAGAAGCGATCGAATCCCGGACGTCCAGCCCTTTACCTTCTAAGCTGCCCAGGCTCATCTTTCTTAACTGTTCGTGAAAGCGTTCTTACACTTTACGTAGTCATTCTCATTCTGACCTTTATTAATGGTTTTACAGATATAGGCCTACCTATCCGCACAGCAGATATGAGGGAGGAAAAAAGTTTTTATTCCTAATAGGCGTGTTTAGTAGGCCTATACATGTTTGTATCCTTCCGCGAAAAAAATAAAACACTCCCCCCACCCCAACGGCCCACAAGAATTTAATTCGTCTTCCTTGTCCGATACGTAGTGCGTCACAAATCGTGTCGATGAATACAAACTGTGAAATTTGAATGGACTACAAAAAGTGGCACTTTTCAATGAGAAATAAGTAAAGCAGTACCACCCATATCGTTCTTTTAGTTTCTCCTTGAATTAACGGTAGAAGTAAGACGTGCATACTTGCGCGCGAATCTTAAAAAATAATGAAGTATTTATGTGGCTTTCGCGGATAACAATATGAGCTCTTCCAGGAATATTGCTCTAAGCAGTGGCTGCCAGCGTGCCATTTGCGAACTGCTACAGCTGCAGATTATTTAATTTATATATTCAAACAAATGTCGCCCATTGGCTTCTACCGGCCACAATTTTGCGTAAAGTTTTGTTTACTTCGTGCCTTTGCAATACACAGGTACGAAATACACTTCTTTGTGTCCAGTTCTTGGAAAGGTACATAACTTTTCGTAACAATTAAGTAGGACTATCTGGTAGACATTTGTAGGCGAGAACATTTATTTCGACATTGCACTATTACAAGAGCTGCGTCATATTCACAGCACTTTCAGCGTTGAGTGGGGCTCTTGGGGTTGAGTTGTAGTGAAGAACGTTTTTGGGCGCATTCTTGCCCTGTTGCTGCCGACTTCAACGTGGAACTGAGGGACGTCCCTGTCTGAATATCCCACTCAGTTTTACGGTGGAACCCGAGGGGCGTCCCTATCAGAGTATCCCATTCAGACCGACGGCGGAACCCGAGGGACGTTCCTGTCAGGGTACCCACTCAGGCATACTGCGGAACCCGAGGGGCGTCCCTGTCAGAGTAGCCCGCCCAGACTGACGGCGGAACCCGAGGGATGTCCCTGTGAGATTATCGCACTCAGACCGACGGCGGAGCCTAAGGGACGTACGTATCAGGCTATCCTGCTGAGACAGACGGCGGAGCCTGAGGGACGTACGTATCAGACTATCCTGCTGAGACAGACGGCGGAACCTGGTCTCCCGGAATATGCTAATGTTTACGCCTTGGCTCACTTAACGTTGCTGTATCAACTTTTCAAGTTATATTTGATAGATGTGAATGTCTTGCCATGGGAGAAATATGAAAGGAAACTCCTGGAGCGTGGGTTATGGTTCCGTTAGAAATATAAATTAAGTGTTATTGTGGTCAGCTTCGGGCTAATGCTTGGCCGCGTATCTCCCAGTGACGCGGTAGACCTTTCTCTAAAAGTCGACCGCATACGAAATATTGGATTAATCCCTTGCAAACTGGCGTTCGTCAAAATTACGTGTAAAATTCAGTTCGTACCTCATAGAGATGATACTCCATTTCATTTATGAAGGCTGTCAGTCAATAAGCTTGCTCTTTAGGGAAGTAATTGCTGTTTATTGGTACGAAACGTACGTAACACTTCAGTACACCGTGTGGCAAAATGCAGATTGTAAAATGTTACACCATTTGGTACACATATATTACCTATTAAGAGGAAGTTATTGTTTAGGGATGTGAAAACAAGGTAGTCTGCGTTACCTCACTATATCAATATTTTATGATGGACATTCTCCGTCGTCTGGGGTATATGAAATATGCATGACGATTTGGGAGCTAACTGTAGGCCTACTCCTGGTGTCAGGTGTTCTTTCGTTGTAACTGATCTTAAAATAAAACAATGTGCTGAGAGTATGGTGACATACTGTATATGATATGTTGTCGCCACATATTTTAAAACAAAAACTTGAAAGACATTTGCTGGTGCAATAATCAGTTATATGAAGACGGGGTAGAATCAAACCTGACACTACAGTATCAAATAGCCTCTACCACAGACCATAGACAGTGACCAAAATCGATCTACTGCCATTGTCACAAATATGCAGAGATTCTCCATTTCTTGGAAAGAATGCATTATAAGTCTTTCTTGGTTCTGTTGTTTATTTGTGTAACATTTCCAGCTGACACACGTAATGAAATTGTGATCAGTAAGCACGATGTTAGGGGCGCGCGGTGGCATAGTGATTAAGGCACTACGCTACAAACCGGCAGGTCGCGGGTTCGTTTCCCGATGGTGTCATTGGAATTTTTCAGTGACATAATCTTTCCGGTCGCACTATGACCCTGGGGTCGACTCAGCCTCTAATAAAAATGAGTACCAGGTGTATTTCCTGGGGGTAAAGGCGGCCGATGCGTAAGTCTGACAACCTTACCACCATCCTGTGCCGTTTGGGAACCTTAACTTCCTGAAACCCTCTGGGCCACTCCAGGCCTGTAACGTGACTGCTTTACCTTTTAAGCACGGTGTTATCATATGTGAATATTTTTCTTTCTTTTGGCCCTGCCGCCCAACGCGGGCCATGGTGTCCTCATACTCGAGGTTTCTAGATCATACACAACGACACACCACAATCGGTAGGACTCCTCTGGACGAGTGATCAGCTCATCGCAGAGACCTCCATCAGAACTGACAAACATCTATGCTCCTGGCGGGATTCAGACCCAGTCTTAGAAGGCGAGCGGCCGCAGACCTTCGCCTTAGACCGCGTGGCCACTGGGACCGGTATTTGTGAAAATGACATGATAAGTAAATTACATTTCACATAGTTCTAATATTGTAAGCTTTTTAATTGTTAACGTATTCAGTGTCCAAATTAGCGTTTTTTTTCCGAACCGTTAGTGGATGAAATTAAAGAGTGTGGAAGCTTGTAAAAAGTTGCAATGATTCTTCGTTATTTTCTAAAAGGCGAATATTTTAAACCACAACACATGGCGTGGCTAGCATATTTACGTTTTATGATCCCAGGATGTTGCAGCGTCTGCAATGCCTGCAACTGAACCATGAGTACGCGTACAGTCCGCAAGCTGGACACATTATTTCGGAAGTGTACTGGACTTTGTGTACAGCACCTTAAACACATCATGACGTTTCGTTTTACATCGTTTTCCATTCGCCATTTATAATATCCATAACGCCTTACCTTCTCAATTCACTGAGGGTTGTGAAACAAAAGGTAAACAAAAATGAATTAAAAATCCAATTAATCATTTATTTAACGAGAGCCAGTTAAGCTATAAGTAAAACGTCTGCTGCTACCTGCAGTAAAACAAATTTGGTCTACATCTTGCTTAGCAAGAAGAGACCGTTGCGTAAGTTTAGCCTGAGATTGTAATGTCCAGGCGTAATAATAGACCCATTACGAAGCTTAACTTACGTAAATCATGGTTGGATGTAACGTGAAACCGTAAGTTGGCAATTACGAAAAATCTTATAAACCGTTTCACTGATTTTGTTGTAATTCTATACCGTATAATATATTACACCCTACGTTGAAATATGAATTTTGCCTGTTTTGTCCAGTAAATTTGGTATTGTTCTGAAATACCAGTTTTAAATTGGTCTGAGTTAAGTTTACATGTCTCAAACCTTAAAAAACGCCATTTGGAATCTATGAACTATGTTACAGAGTGCAGTCTTTTCATTCTTGTTTATGTTTGTTATCTGTAATGTTTAAAAGATTTTCCTCCGCTAAGAAGTAACTAACTCCTTCCATGCAGCACACTCCTTCCTGAAAACGCAACAGAACTCATCTAATCAAGAAATTCCCTTCATTTTATGGAACCTGTGGTTAATTACCGCATTTACAAGCGCCCGCCGCGTGTCCCTATCCCGATTCAATTTCATTCAGTCCATATCTCCCCATTCCATTTCTTGAAGATTCATTTTAATATTATCCTGTAATTCTGAACTTTAATAACTGAACTAGCTAGTGATCAATGCAGTTGAAACTCCAAAAGACTACAAACTGACTTTGTGATAATTATCAGTTTAAGTTATATTATTGGCCAAAGACGCTGTTGTGAATAACTTCGTACAGCACAGATTGTAAGTTCGTTTGCTTGCGTTTCTGTAAATATTAAATACTTAAAATATATCTTCAATAAAGCTGCAAATTTAAATTAATGTTGTACGTGACGAATAATTTCATTTTGTGAAAATCTATAGCTTTATGTTGGAATATATTCTGCGTTATAGCCCAGTTTTTTTTTGACGATGTGAAACTAACAGATTTTGGTTTATGGTCCATGCTCGTGATACCAAGATGAATCGAAAACCGATAATTAGTTTTGTAGACGAAACGTGTGGACGGACACGACTTACAGTGCGCCAATTTTTTGTACTTAAAGGAAATAACGAACTAAGCGTGACCTTAAAGAGCATCTTTGCACCGTTTTTAAAACCCTTGTCATTTTTACTGGCCTACCATACATTGATGCGAAGGCAGATTTGACACTTATATTGTGAAGGGAGCTGATCAGTACCTCGGCTGAGGAATTATGAGGTGTTCCTGTTTATCACGTTCGTCAAGATAGTATGACGATTAATTCCTTCGAAGTCCCCTGTTCGTCTTGCTGGATCATCATCATGTCGCTAGCGAAGCTTCTTAATCTCGGTAGTTGAGATAGCGCCGATATCACCTATAAGTTAAACTCAATCATCACTGTCATCACCGCCTTCACGACAATCAGCCCTAGTGTAGTGGCGGGCTTTGTAGATCGTTCTCATCGTGTAGAATCTCTTCCGAAGGCTTTTAGCTAAGCTTAAGTGGTTTTTTTACGCCTAAAGGGCAAGGAATCCTGACAGACAGGGGAATTAGAAGCGGTTGATTGTATGTAATGAAAGGCGCGCGCACCAACAAACACACACAAACACACACACACATGATCAGCAAGTTTTAGCTGCCGTGTTTTAAATGTTATGTGCCTTATTTTGCATATAATATGCTCTAAGTGTGTGCATGTACACGGTCAATGTGCTATACTTTGGCATTGGGTTAAATTATATCGATGTAACCAAAAATACCTGTATCTGAATGAACAGTTACGGAGATGTGGATGAGAGGAAGTGTGGTCTTTTTGCCGTTCCACTTACTGTACCTGCTTAGCGTGATGTTTTAACCGTACACTGCGCATGCCCGTCTTTGAGCCGATAGCGAAGCCAAGCCATGCGGCGCGTGTGTTATGTAATTGCAACCCTAATTGGATGTTTAGTACAGATATTAACATAACAGGAACTACCAATTCCTCGTAGTTTTAATAGTATTTGGTAATCAATTGATGAGCAACATCTCGCATTCTTTAAAATATATCTCTTAAATACGTCCTTAACCCATCAACTTCGGATATAGTTGTTTTTTGGTTACATTGGTGTAATTTAGCCAAAAGAACGTTCTCCTGAAGTGAGACAGCAGATTCCGACGGAAACTCGCGGTATACATATTTATATATAAACTCCGTCTCTGCAGTGTTAATTTTATAAAATTTAAAAGTATTTTTGCAAGCAATCTCACATTCTAGAAAACGAAATTCGGCGCACATGTGGGTTATTGACATACGTTTACAAGTAAATTTCGTACAGAAATTTACTTGCAGTTGCTTACTAAATGCAGCTGAATTTGACGAAATTGACATTATGAGATGGAGCTTATATTCTTTGCTTAAAGTACCTTAATTTTTAAATTTAAAGACATCCGCATCTAATCTGCTGTTTTGACAACAGTGACAAATGAACGGTTGCAACTGAGTATCTCGATTAAGCCATATCCATCAACCTTCCTGCAAATTTTGTATATAGCATTTCTCTGTTAAGTTTTAAACATGTCGACGCCACTGATCCTTCGGGTTAAGTCTGACGCTTTTCCAACTGTCTTTGTTTGCTCCTTATGAATTGTGTACTTGTACAGAAATAGGTGATTGGTTTGTGTTAATAGTAGTTAATTTCCTGCAGCCTTTGTGTACACATTTGAATGTTGAAATTTCTAGATTTGGTCCTGACTCTACGTAGCACCGGCTGCATACTCTGCGTTTTGTCCACGCTGTGTAACTGTTCCTTGGGACTGTCAGAAAAAAAAAAAGTTTTATTTCCCTAAATTACATCCCCTTTATAATTTAGACAGAGTTTTCACCGTGAAGTAAGAATTGAGAAGACACAGACAGTTTCTTTTAACACGGAGCTGATTACTGCAGACCTTTGGCAGTCATCGTTCGCTGTGCAGCAACTGCTATTGTCCTACGGCACGCGGGACAATACTGCAGGGCGGGCGGCAACGTCGGTCGCTATGTAGCAATGTAGCTGTGGGTACATTTTTAGATTCTATGAGCAGGTTCCACTTTAAGTTGCACATTCTCAGTAATTATGACAATTTTCTAGTCTCCAAAGGGCTAACAGTTTGATTCAGATCGCTAGTGTAGAACCCTTTGTTTGGCACAGCAGCATATAGCTGTTATAATCAATTATAAAACAGGCCTTAACTTCACTTTTCAGTCTAGCCCCCTTTGTACACATTCGCACAGTGCTGCTGATGGTGTATCCATTTGTAAGTACTTGATTATCCTTCAGATGTGTAGATCTGTAGAACATGGTTGCTTTTCTGAGTACCCTGCTCATACTCACACTTTCTGTAAACTAGCTGACCCCCATCCTTCATTCCCGGGGCCAATAAAATGCGATTTTCCTTACATTGAATTTCGCAAAGTTTTATTAGGTATAGAATATTACATTTTGTTATATCATTCATTATTTTTATTGCCTTTCTGTGGTGTTTTTGATTGAGTGAACAATATACAGAGGAACTTTCGAGCTTTAAACTAATGACCGGACGTGTTTGGTACTTACTTTTACTTAAAATAAATAATTGAAAGTTGTGACTAATGAATACGTGGTATTACAATAAAGTTCGCGAACTCATCGCGGTAAAAGTGCTACATACCTCATTGCTGAATACCACTGTGGTCGCCTTCAAAGTACAAAGTATTCCCCTTGGGAAGCTATACACCG
>Ga0209628_10003969_pt1 | contig 10548 bp, 9 predicted proteins | sample TergutCu122P4_FD_187285 | JGI IMG/M metagenome (GOLD analysis project Ga0209628, IMG submission 187285) | Cubitermes ugandensis P4 segment gut microbial communities from Kakamega Forest, Kenya - Cu122 P4 (SPAdes) (version 2) | ecosystem: Host-associated > Arthropoda: Insects > Digestive system >... | reverse complement strand
AACGGGTTGTACACAATGCTGGTGACTACACTGAAGGACAGTAAAACTTCGAAACATGTATCTATTTTGTATCAGTTGTAAATAAATAGTTGCCACTATTAAAGTTCCAACCCTCGTATAAAGTTTCGTAATGACCGTGCAAATTGTATTCGTTTGGAACTGTATTCTCTTACTACAAATCAGGCACTGCCTGGCAGCACTCAGAAGCCGTACATTTTCTGTGACCCCTAGCAACAGATGTCGTGTCCTCCTCCTCCATCTTCTCCAACTGGGGTGTCCCTGTATACAGACTATCAAATTGTGGCAGCCGTGTGTTTCGCTGCTAAACTGTACCTTAAAAGTGTCAAAAGTTACAGCAAAGCGTAATTCTTATGTTTTCACAAGACTTTAGACCAGTGGTTCCCAAAATCAGGTCGCGACCCAAATCAGGCTCAAGGGGGTCTGACGTAGGTTCGCGAGGTTTTTTTGTGGAGAACTATACAATTACGAAAATATTTATGCGACGTTTCATATGATCAGCATTTCACAAGTTTTTATTTACAAGCAAATGATTTGACTAATCAGCTCATGTGTGAGTTATTTAAATAAAGATTTTTTTCTTGCAAGTTTTGTGTGTTTAATATTGTCCCAGAAAACACTGGATTTTGACAAGTACCAACAAAAATTTATTTTTTAATAAGTGACAATGTTATGTACTGCTCAAGAACAGGCACTAAATAGTATTAATTCAATTAGAGTAAATATCACAGGCTACTGTCTTTTCCATGGTATGGTCGAGGGTCACATACCGTTTTCAAATGAGGGTCAAACACAAGAGAGCTTGGGAACCGCTGCACTAGGTATTACACGCAAGGGCGTATTTAGGCCTAGGCAGACTAGGCAGCTGCCTAGGGCGGTAGATTTGAAGGGGCGGCTTCTAAGCTGCCATAGTTACTAATTACTACCACCCCCTTCCATTCACTTAGATCGATATTCAATGAATGTGGATGGGAATTTTAATTGATGGTAAAGTGACATAATCTTTTATTTTTGTTTCTTGTTGTGGTAAAATGTTAGAGAAAAGTTACATTTTAAATTTTATATTGATGCAAAATTCAATATATAAAGTAAACTATTTCTTATTTCTGTCTTGGGACTGGGAGGCGTGGTGTTTGACTCAGTCTGGGGGCTGGGGGGTAATTACCCCCCCCCCCGAAAGAAACACTGCTTGAAATAAGGGGCGGAAATGTTTTCACTGCCTAGGGGCGCCAAATAACTTAATTCGCCCCTGAATACACGTATAGCAAAGAAGCGTGGTTGTAGGGAACAGCATAAACATTTGATATGGCACTGCGCATAAGAAACCTTTTGCGGCTTAGAACGCGACACGTAAAGTCCAATATTTTCCCACACATAATGACGGTTAACCTAGATGACATTTCATGTTAATGCAATAAGCGAAATGTAACTGCATAAACGAAGATGAATAGAAATGCCAGAGAAGTAGGCGCACTGCGTTCAAAGTCGTGAATCACAGACAGGGCAGAACACAGGACCATCTACGTGTCCTGCGAATAATATCACACTACCTATCACAAAACCGCTGGTCTGCAAACCGACAGAATGAACGCCTGTATGTGTGTGTGTGTGTGTCTCACCAACTGGTTGGCTGTCCTGCTGTTTAAGTGACCGTCTGCACGCCAATGGCAAGGTCACATTCCTTATTACATGCAAATTTAAGAGTAATTTACTCAATATTACCCTCAATATAGAAGCCTGTCAAAAGGAAGGACGAAGCAATAAATCAAGATATGTCTGTCAGCGAAAAATGTAGGACTTGTTGCTGCCCTTCCAAATTTAAACTTACACATTACTGCGCCCGTTAAGAATGGGGATCTGAAGCAATTTGTCACATGGGCTTGTTGGGTATTCGGACTCAAACATATCTCCGACTCGCCAGCCATGTCGCAGAACCCCCCAAACTAACATGTGATTGACAGATTTTTTTTATTCTCGACCCCTGAAGATGGGACGGATAGGTTGTCCCGAAACGTCAGTAAACAACTACCACCACTCGCTGCCTAATAACCCAGAAGGGCGAAGTTCTTTTCTACTTCGCGGCGGAAGCCTGAAATCACACAAGGCCATCGCACTCCATATTCAATATTCAGAGCCCCCTACGGATACAAAACGTGACGTAACCTTCTCCGACAAACTGCACATTGATAATGACTCACCTTCGTACGAGATGAACCGGAAATCGGCGTGCATACAAGGCCATATTGACGTCACAACCAGGACCAACAGGTGATGCAGGTGACGCTGGCGAGACATCATTACTACTGCATCACTGGAGACGCCACCTGGCGAATAAAAGCATCAACAAGATACACTCACGTAATCAAGTGTTCTGACACATGTGGGGCACCGTATTAACCGAATTTGGGACTCACAAGTAAATGTGGCAGGTCATCAAATCTCTAAGGTTTACACGCCAAAATTCCGCACGAATTCCTTAATGGTTTACAACACAAAGAGTTTTGGGAAGAACCAACAGCTAAAAAATAAATGGCTACAAGTTCCTGGCATGGACAACACCAGACTCCCAAAAGCTATCACGAAATATCAGACTGTAGGTAAAAGTAACCCATGATGCCCATTAAAGAGACTTACAGAATGTTACAATTGAGACCGGAATGGGACATGAGGACTAGGTCGTTGAAAGCACAATGATGATGAGTTGATTAGTACCAACTGTGGAATTACCATGTTTTGTTTCGGAGTGTATATAACACTTCTCTGAGGTATTCACATGACTACCCTTCTTTAAGACGTGCAAGACACAATTTCATAAACATACTCAAATGTGTTTATTTTCACATAAGTGGTAGGAAAATTTCGAATTAGTGTTGAAGTTTTAGAAGAATGAAAGGTTCATGTAGCTGTGTATAAAATGGATCAACCAGTTTGGCCTATGTATCTTTTTCTCGCAGTCTGGGCGAGTTGATAAATTCCAGTTTCTTTGTATGTGTCTTTATGCCTGGTATTTCTGGCAGCTGGAATCTTTCCAATCGAATATTTAATCTTGGACGGTGCTTTCAAATTTGAGTTTTTAAAAAGTTTTATAATATACTGTGTTTCTCTTCCAATGTATATGAGTGAAGGCCATTTTTTGCTCTTTGAAAGAATAATATTCAGAATGATTTGCGGTCCTACTAACGAGAATGGTATTATGGAGAAGAAGATACAGTATAAGCTTTATACGTTCTACGATGAATTAGACACACATAAGGTGATAAAAACAGGAATTCTAAGGTGGCCAGGATACCTCTTTAGAATGCAAGAAATGATCCTTGCAGACAGCTTACTCTTCTTAAACAAGAACCCATTCGACGTGTAGGAGATGGCTTCGGTCAGTTTAGGTAGATCTAAAGAACATGGGCGTGAGGAACTGCAGGAGTTCGAAGACAATTTTGGAAAAGGTTAAGGTCTACCAAGGAATGAAATACCAGAAGAAGAAGAAGAAGAAGAAGAAGAAGAAGAAGAAGACATTTTTCTTGTTTGTCTACTAATACCTCTTTTCTTTTTTCTTCTGTTTGTCATTCAATATATTTCATAATATTCTTCCTTATACAATACGCTTTCAACAAGGTTTATTATTTTTTCTTTCCTATTTCATTTAAGAGGGCGTGTATGTATCCTATTAGAAAAATACCTAATTACTGCAAGTCAGTGTTCTGATGGGTGACATGAATCACTCGTAATAAGACAGCTGAATACAAAATAATTTTACATTATACAATTAAGGTGTGTCAAGTTGATTTTTATACAGTAAGTATAACTGCAGTAGACAAAGTTGTGAGAAAGGGATTTTTTTCCGCAGGAATTAAATTCAAGGTATTTGACTGCCTTCCTTTGCCTGCTGACGACTCTTTAGGGTCAAAACAAGGAGCATTTTGTAAACGCAAATATTGTTTTCATAATAAAAGTTAATAGTATTAACTAAAATTGTGTTTATTATTTAGTTTAAAGAGTTTTGCTGGCCTAAAAGTTGAGAATGTTAACACCCCACTTTGTTAAAAAATAACGTTTTTCTACCCTCTTTCTGTACAATACTGAATCTGTCATTCGAAAATTTTCCACTATTCTGTACACTGTTCTTGCATACGGCACTGCTGACGCGGGATGCTTTTTACACAACATTCGGCGGCGTTGTTTTCTCGTAATAAAGGCCCCGTGTTATTACTTCAATGAATACTGCATTCTACTGAAAACATTTCGAACACCCACTGCATGACTCTGCAAGAGACACGACATATAAGGCAAGCTTCACATTCCAGCGCTGATATTATGAAGCAAAATTCGCAACACTAATCTTACATCAGCCAGCTTGTATTTCCCCACGCTCGGTAAACTGATTACAAGATACACTCTGTATTAAAGCCTAGTACAGAGACAAATAAAATCAAGGAACATTAGCAAACCACAACAAACTTGATAAACGATGACAAAGGTGACTGCTTCTCGATTCTCGCAGTATTCTGAATAGTTGGAAAATCACATCAGTTATTGAATTTGGTATATGGAGGCAAAATTAGGCAGAATGAAATACAAACACCGGGCATCAATCAAACTGCAGCAGACTTGATAACACTCGGGAGGAAGAAGTGCAAGCCTGCGTTCTAAGATCTATAAATGTACTGATTACTATTAAAATAGACAATAAATGCTTTAACACTGGAAGGTCTCAATTTTTCTACCTATTTACAAGAAGCGTCACAGAAATGACCCAGTCTATTATTACTACTAGCAACATACAAAACTTCATCCAACATCTTTCTCTCAAGGTTAATTCCAAATGAAGACCAAATTAATGGAGATAATCAGGGTGTCTTCTGACTTGGCAGATCAACTAGCCTACTGCACTAATACTGCGCCTTTGTCAAATACTTCGAAATATGGGAACACAACCGGGCAGTACATCAGCTATACACGGACTTCAGAAATCCTACATCAAAAGCGCGAGGATTCTGAAATATTCCCTTGTGCTTCTATAACGATAAGAATAGTTATATTAATTAAAATATATTTAAATGTAACACAGAGTAACGTCCAGACAGGCGAACAGTCGTCCATACGTTTCTCAACGACCCTCTAAGAACTGAGGTTCACTTGAACTATAGTTAAGATCCGGTGCATACCGCGCAGTAAACACGCTGCTTCTGGGTAACAAACACCAATTAATTAATGCTGTAAAGGTAAATGATAGATGTTTGTTCTGAATACTATACAAAACAAATCCTGGCATTGTGGCATTGTGGGCAGAATATACACTTTCCTACTGGTACATGTAACAAACATTTGGCTTTAAAAAAGTTAAGAATGGCCTAAAACAAGGAGACGCTCACTGCTTATCAGCTTCTTTCAAAATATACCATTAAAAAGTACAAGTAAATCCGTAGTGATTGAAACTGAATGCAATACACCAGCATCTGGTCTACGCTGGTGATGCTAATTTATTGGGTGCAAACATAAATACAAGGAAGGAAACAGAAGCTCTTTTAACCTTTTAAAGCCTACTGGTTACGTGATGCACCAACAAGTTTAACATTCAACAACTGTACGCTCTGCCCACACTGTATTTATGTGTTTTGTATTTATCTGAGAACAAAAAGCGACTTGTGCCACTTACAGCATAAACTGGTTTTTATAACCGAGATGATAAGTGTTTACAGCGCGGTGCGAACTGGGACTTTAAATATAGCAGTCTTCGCTTCGTCTTTAAAGGGTTAATCGCTAGTAAGTAGTTTGGTCTCTAAGAGGAAACGCTGAAGAGCTCAGTACGTGTTCATGATTCTCGAACAGAATGCAGGGCAAAATGACAGTACAAAGACACCTCATAAATCCTTTAGAAGAGTGCAAAGTTCAAACATTTTGGGAGGACGCTAACAAAACCAGTGTTCTGCAGCCTACGTGTAGCGACCCAAATTTGGGTCTGAAGCTACTCTGAGTGGGCCACAAAACAAATTCATAGATCTACTCACTACCAACTCACACTACTTTTGTGAGTGTATTAAAAGCAGTATTTTTTGTAAATGCAATCGCCTGTAGTAACACTGCAGCCATGTTAGCTTGACAGATAGACCACAGCCTATCAGGGTTGCCAGCCTCTCAACGAGAAATTTTGGGATCAGCAAAACAAAATTACACCTTTTTCACACGAGTTATCGTATGACAGGCAAAGTTTTGTTTTCCAGTTTGAGGACTACTTCGCAAAACATTGAAATATTCAGACAATATCGTAAAGCTTAATGTTTTTCGTAAAGGCTGACGATGAACATAACAGCCATAACAACATTCACAGTACTGAACTCACGCTCATGCAGAAATATATAAATGAATAATCTATATGTTTATATTAATTTCAGTGAATCATTAAAATGTCATATTCGTTATACCGATTTTCTTTTATTTTACTCTTATGTGTATTTCTGCCTCCTATAGCGTCGCGAGACAATGTCATTGGCCTAATCTGGGACACGGATCAAAAAAGTTCGAGAAACACGGAACAAATCGAAACTGCATGGGTAACGTATTTACAGCTATCCGACATGCCTGCCACCATCAGTCCAGAATATTTTGTTTGCCATGTAAGTTCGTCTCTCACGTTACGGAAAGAATATACGAGTGAGACAGTTCGGGAATACGGCGCTCAGGTAAATATTTATGCGTAAGAGGGAAAAAGTACAAGAAGGATGGAAAACATGGTGTAATGAGGAGCCTCATGAAGTGTACTCACGAGATATGATTAGAGTGATCACGTCAGGTCGGAAGAGATGAGCAGGGTATGTGGCACGCAGGGAAATGAATAAAATGCATACAGGTTCACTGAGTGAGCAACAACGAAAGAGGCTACTTGGAAGACCTGTAGGTGGGAGGATATTAAAACGGATCTTCAATAAACAGGATGGAAAGGAGTGGCGTGGGTTCAACTTGCACCGGAAGGGAAAAGTGGCAGGCTATTGTAAGCAAGATAATGAACCTGCGGGTTCCATAAAATGCGGAAAATTACTCGATTAGCTGAGGAACTATCAGCTTCCCTTGAATGACTCCTTTCCATGAAGTTTGTTTTTTTTTGTTTGCTAGTGTATTAGCCTCTCTGTAATTCAGATATTTAGTTCGTTGGTTAGTCAGGCAGTCGGTCAGTTTAGGCAAAATGCATACTTAAGAGTTTCAATGCACGTGCTACATACTGTAATCAGTCTTAATGTCTTAGCAATACTAACAGTGTTCTTCATGTCACCTCCGAGAAAGTCGATACTCCGCGAAACGATCTGCTGCAAAGTGAACACAAGTTTTGTCCTTCATAAGACACCCTCATATCTGCAACTTTCTTTAAAAACCTGCGCGATAGATAAAGCTGTACTTACACGCTCCATTAAGGCATATGGGAGAATGGAGGTATATCTCCGCTTATTCCCAACCCCAGTTCTATGTGGAGGTGAGTGGTTAGCGTCATGCCGCGAGAGCTCTACCCCCAGGGATGGAGTACCCGTCACCCACTTTATACGAAGACGGGTGGGCCCCACTGTTGGTCTGGACGTCTGGGAGTATAAAAAATGTTTTGCCCTGCCAGGAATCAATCACGATTCCTCGGATGCCCACCTAGTCACTACGAAAACCCCGCTCTTCCTTTAAAAACGCAATAGATTAAAGGAACTGTAATGTTAATAATGCATTTGATTACAACTGAAAGCGTTTTAAACTGCAGTTTGTCCACACGTTGCATGTACGTGCCTCGTATAATACTCGCAATAAGCGGCAACGTACAAGTAAAATTATCCCGTGTACGCCATAAAGGAGTACGGGGGAGTGAAAATGTAACTCCACTCATTCCCAACCTCGGCACACAATCGCTTTAGCCCGGGGAGAGGAGCCCCTGTAGACACAGACTAGGGGGCAGAATGTGCCCCAGACACTGTCTGGACGCTATGAAGAAGATAAACATCTCTTGCTCCTGCCAACAATAGAACCACTATTCCTTGTTCACCCAAACAGCGGTTAGTTCCCTAAGCTGCATCAACCGGTTTGGTCTTCAAACAGAAACACAATATTTTTGCTGTCTGGTGTAAACTGAATTTTAACACACCATTTACATGAACTTCACAATTCAAAGGATCACCAGCTGTGATACATCTACGACGGATTTGGATCATGTGACACACATGGCCAGCGGCCATCCTGTTGGACACACTTAGAAGTGCCGTTCTAAAGTCAAGGCTGGTTCTATTCCCTTTATGCGGTTTCATAGAGAAATTTAAACAGCGGCTTGGTGCAGGGAGGAACAGCGAGGCGTGTTAATGGTCCGCCAACTTCTGCCCTCTGCAAGACGACAGTTTTATATCGCGTGTAACTTGTCTCTCGCCCTAAAGGAACACCACAGATTGAACAGTCTATGTTGTTAGGGGATGAAGAGTACATTCTAGAACTAAGGAGGACGAAGTGTCGGGAGGGATGAAAAAACTGCATAACGGCGGACATTCATGACACACAAATGAGGCTTTGTGTATGGCGTACCGACAGTCGGGGTTACTAGCATTTTAGATGCTCTTGATACCACCACGTGAAGCAGGAGTGGTGCTCGACTGGGCTGCTCGAAAAATATGAAGCACAAAGTGAACCTTCCGATTTTGAACTAAGCCATTCGAATCCAGTCCACGCCTATTTCTTCACAATCCATGTCAATATTATCCTTCCATCCACGTCTGCGTCACCGAAGTAGAATTTTCGCTTCAGGTTGTATGACAAAACTTTGTATGCAATATTCGTCCACAACAAGCGTGCTATCCAAGGAAAGTCTCAACTTTAGCTTTGTTTGGTTCGCACTAGCCGGAACGGTGTTCCGTGCGCGTACCCTCACTTAGACCATACAGGTAAAGGTAAAGGTAACGTTCACTCTAGAGCAGGCCAGGAAGTCCCATAGGGGAAGTAGAGGTATACCTCTACTCCTTCTTTAACTTCGGCGCTAGATGGGGGTGGGTGGTCCACGCCACGCCCGGGCCGCTTTACCCCCGGGAATGACTTGGCATCCATTGTATAGGGGGTGGGTGGGCCTCAGGGCCGGTATGGTTGGATGTGGAAAATCTCGCTCCCCACTGGGATTTTTTACCCGAACTGTCCAGCCCGTAACGAGTTGCTACACCGCCTGAGCTATCCCAGCCCACACCGCTAAGTATCTTGCTACTTGTCGCAAGCACGATACGGGTTTGAGGAGCAGCCACAGTGAACGAATGGGTACCAGGAACTTCTGTCGTAGAGGTACAGCGAAATTTGATTAGCGCAGAGTATCTGCACACACACACACGACGTCCCCACTCCCATCACAGTGCAGCACGACTCTAGCACAGGTGCACAGGCGATTTCGCTCAGCCAGTAGTAGAGCGACAGGGCAGCCAAGCATGTAACAAAACATCGCATTGGAGATCGCGGCCGATAAGCATATACTACAGGTAGCACAAATACAGCGCAACGTGCAACCATGTGCGCTGGTCCAGAGCCCTGTTCACGCTGATAAAGGGCGGCGACTCGACCGCTTAATGACGCTTGTTCAGTTGCACAGCTTAGATTTAGAATGAGACAGATTTAATAATTATGACAGGGTTTTCTACCCTGACTGAGGTTTTACTACCCTGACTGAGGTTTTCCGTGCTTTTTCCTCAGTTGCAAGGCAAATGCCGGGGTATAACTCGCAAAGACGGGGCACGGCCCGCACTCTTCCAAAATTTTTGTGTTGTTCTATGTATTGTTTGTTTTGTGTCGTTCTGTGTATTGTTTACGTAAATGTGTACTGTACTACTGCCACCGGGTGGCAACCCAATTGCAGTTAACAAATATATCATATATCATATTATTTTCTTTGTGCAGCGTGTCTGCAATTATATACCTGCTGCAAACCAAGTTCCTAGGGTACATAAGGTTGCGGCCATTCTGTTGTTATAATTTATGCTACATGATAAACGTTTTGTACTTTACATTAGTACTCTCTGACGTATGTGTGTGCTGCACTAAAAATGGCTGCTTTTTGTAGTTCCTTGATGTGCTATCACGTGTGCTGTTCAGAAATTTTCTGAATGATAACCGTTCCACTTCCCTCTATTATTACTGGTATCACGTATGTTTTTACATCCCACATACGCTGCATTTCTACTGCACGGTCTTTATATTGTAAACACTTTTCGGCTTCTCTCTTCATCACACTTCTATCTCCTACAACTGCACTGTCTATTAACAGATATGGTCCTTTTTCATTATCATGCATTACGAAGTCCGGTCATTGCTAGGGATGGTTTTGTTAATTTGCACTTGATGATTCCATGAGATGGTTAGCTTATCTTAACGGCTTGTTTCTACCGACTTTGGTACATGCTCATATGAGTGTTCCTTGTATTTTACACTATACCGTTTACTTTATTGCCATTATTATTATTATTATTATTATTATTATTATTATTATTATTATTATTATTATTATTATTATTATTATCATTATTATTATCATCATTATCATCA
>Ga0209628_10003967_pt1 | contig 10550 bp, 15 predicted proteins | sample TergutCu122P4_FD_187285 | JGI IMG/M metagenome (GOLD analysis project Ga0209628, IMG submission 187285) | Cubitermes ugandensis P4 segment gut microbial communities from Kakamega Forest, Kenya - Cu122 P4 (SPAdes) (version 2) | ecosystem: Host-associated > Arthropoda: Insects > Digestive system... | reverse complement strand
CTTGCCGGTACTGGATGTCCGTGGGAGAGATCACGAGCAGACCGGCATACTGGAACTCTAAGTAGTCGTATGCGATCTTGACGAAGTAGAGGTCCGGTTTGTCTTCGATCTGCGTGAGTTTGAACGTGAAATGGTTGCCGGTCTCGGTATTGCGGATGGAGAACTCGGCTTTGCCAGCGGTCAGGACCTGAAAGGCTTTGTCACGGGGGATAAGGTGTTCAGTGTGAATGGTGGGCATGGTTTTCTCCTCCTTCTACAGTATTTCGGTTACGATTAAGGTCTCGGCTTTGTCTAAAGGAATAACGATTTGCACGCCATTGTCTTCTTGAAAAACATGCTCCCCGTTGTGCTCGCCGAGATATTTGGCCTCGTTGCCGTTCGGCAACCGCACGAGAACATTGCACAGCGTGGTATCACCGAAGCGCATGGCCGTATAAAACTCGGTATTGGATTCGGGATACGAGGTTTCCAGGCGGATTAGGCCGGTTTGCCGGAGCTTTTGGAAAATGCGGTACGAGGTGGGACGGTGTGCGTTGACCTTAGTGGGATCATGGATCCAGGCTTCCAGCGAATTTGTATTGATCTGGAGTCGGCCGCCGGACTGGAGGGATGTGAGCACGCGGTTTTCGTGTTTGGTGAGCTTTGTCATGGTTTTGGCCTCCTTGTTTTAATTTTTGATTGGGTGAGGCTTTGTTGAGCCGGAGCCTCCCAGACCGGCGGAAGTGACTTAGAGATAACCGTCGCGGCGGAGTCTTGCGTCGATCCGTGCCATAATGAACTCGCGCCGGCGAAGCGGATGTGTTTGGCATAGTGGAGCCTGTCGGCTTCGTCGATGACAGCGTCGTAGATTTCTTCTCGCATTTGCTCAGGATGGCGGAACCATTCGTTAAGGATTTTGAATGTGTCGCTGTCCAATGGCGCGTCCTGCTGGGCATTCTCGGCTCCGCCGACGAGATCGCAGTAGCATTCAACGGTCAGTTCCCACGCTTTGAGTTCGTGCTGGTTACAGTCGGTCTTTTTCATGATGTGCTCCTTTCATTTGAGCGACGGGCTTGTGACCGTCTTGCCGCATTACCGGAGCCGAAGCTCCGTCACTCTGCGAGTTTTTTCCATTCGTTATCTGTGCGGTCCCGCCAGTGCGTTGGATGTACGAAGCCGGTGTCGGTGACGTAACCGATGACCACGTAATTGTAAGGCGTTCCGATCTGGTGAATGTACACTGCGAAGCTCTGGAAAAGGCGGTCCTTTGTGGTGAACTCGACCGTGCCGAAGTCCAGGTAAGCATCCTTGTACTGGTCGTGACCGAACTTGCGGTATTCGCTTTGGATGGCTTCTTCGAGAGCTGTGCGGGATTCCCGCTCGATGATGTTGGAGAGAATGGATTTGTGAGTCATTTTGGATGATTCCTTTCTTTTTCCGGCTGTTCCGGTTATTAATGGGGTAGGACTTTAGTGCCAGAGTCCTCCAGACTGGCTCGTCATGGCGGCACTTCCCCGCCTTCTGATGGAGGCTTGGTGCGCTCGGATTGTCGTTGATGGCGGTGTCGGCTTTGCTGGACTCTTCGGTGCTCCCTCCTTACTGCATTACTGCCTGTTAAGAAGTAACCTGCTATTCTCTTTCCAAGGTGCGTGCTGTGAAGTGGTGTCCCCTCCTTCCATTCTTATTCTAATATAGACTGTCGAAGAATGCAATAGGTTTTTGAAAAATATTTTCCATTTTCAGAAAAAATTTTTTGGCGTCTGTTTTGGCGTCAAAAAGTGAGACGTGACGTGAAAAATGGCGTGTCGGGAAACTTTTTTAGAAAAATCGGTTTTCGGCCTGAAAAAGTGTTTGTCGCTGTAAGGCTTGAAATCGTCGACGGTTCAGAGAAAATTTTTGGGAAGGTTTGCCGAGTTTTCTGCGGTAAAATGCGAAAAATCGGTTGAAAAATCGGCTTTGGCGAATCGCTGAAAGCATTGGTATCGTCGATGATAGGGCGAAAACGGGTATTTGAAAAATCGGTAGTTGTACTTCTTTGTAATGGCTCTGGACGTAAGGTTTGATTAGATATTTTACCGACTTTTATTCTTTTATTTATTATGTAGAAGAAATATAAAAAATAAAATAATATATAATATAACGTAATATATAAATAATTACGTAATATAAAAAGTAGACGGCCTCTGAAAAATCGGCGGGAATTTTCTTTGTAACGGCTCGGGCCGTAAGGCAAAGTGAGAAAAAAATTGACGATGAAAAGTCGGCAGAGAATAGTCCGGTAATGGCTCTGGACGTAGGGCTCGAGTGTGTTTTTGCAGAAGCCGATTTTTCGTTTCAAAAATCGGCGTAAAAATGAGGTAAAAAATCGCTGAAAGCATTGGTATCGTCGATGATTGAGGGAAAAATTTTTTACGCCGATTTTTCGTTAAAAAAGTCGGTAAAAAGTCGGTTTTTAGTCGTTTTTGGACCGGGAGCTTTACCTCTTAAAGGTAAATACTTGCTTTTTTATTAAATAGAGAGTAGAATATCATCGTAGAAATTATGACTAGGAGGAAGGTGGAGTGGAACAGGAGACGAAATATGACCGGCACATTGCCAAAAAATTGGATCTGATAACCGGACTCGCTCGGAATGGGTGTTCCGATGAGCAGATTGCCTATCATTGTGGTGTCTCATATTCCACCTTTAATCGTTATAAAAGTAATTATCCTGAACTTGTAGAGGCACTTCTAATCGGCCGGGAACTGTCCGATATCATGGTAGAAAACGCGCTATTCAAACGGGCTGTAGGGTATTCGTACACTGAAACAACTCAGGAAGCAAAGCTAGATAAAGACTCAGGCGAATATATAATGCGTACAACGAAGAAAGTGCGCAAACATGTCGTGCCAGACGTAGAGGCGGCGAAGTTCTGGCTTAAAAATAGACGTACAAAGGACTGGAAGGATAATCCAGGCATTGGAAGCAGTGATATGGACAATGATCAGCGGATAAAGGAATGGCTGAGGGTCAGTAGTGTTGATGCCGGCGAAGTAGGATCGTTATTTACAGATGAGGACGTGTTTGAGGACGTTTAGAAAGGAAATGGCAATGAACGAATTGCAAGTGTTTACAAAGCAAGAATTCGGTAAAATTCGCGTCATTGACATTGACGGCGAACCGTGGTTTGTTGGTGTTGACGTTGCACGCATACTCGGGTATACAGATTTTGATCAAGCGCTGAGGAAGAATGTAGATGAACTGGATCGCTTCACCCGTCTGGTAGACGGGGGAGGGAAGCAGAAGAGAGAACGTGTCTTGCTGAACGAAGCTGGTCTGTATAGCCTCATTTTTGCCAGTAAACTTCCGGCGGCAAAGCAGTTCAAACGATGGGTGTTTGACGAGGTGCTACCGTCCATTCGTAAACACGGACTATATGTTACAGAAGAGCTTCTTGCCGATAAGGAAAGGCTCGCTTCTGAACTTAAATTGTTACAAATCGAGCTTGAATGTTCAGATACGCAAGTCAAATCATTACAACAATTATTGAACGACCGTGTGTGGGAAGGGATGTCACGTCAAGAAAGGCGCGAAGCGGCGCGTAACGGGTGGAAACTATGACTGATAGAATACACCTTGCCGTACAATTTCTTGCAATAGCGGCCGATGAAACATTGTCAGCCAATAAAGCATGGATAACAATATGGAAAGCTGACCGCACTGCGATGAATGATATGACAGTGGAGGAGCAAGAAGTATACATATATCTACGGGCGGCTGTCGTGGCACAGTTGAAGAACCGTGTTTGAGTTTCAACCGTTTTCCGTAAAGCAAAAGCGGATACTTCATTGGTGGATGCCGGGTTCGCCGGTGGCAGGGCAGGATATCATTATCGCTGACGGTGCCATACGATCGGGGAAGACAGTAGCGATGATATGCTCGTTCATGCGCTGGTCGCAGATGGTGTTTACTGACCGGGACTTTATACTTGCCGGTAAAAGCATTGGATCATTGAAGCGTAATGTCGTCCGGCCGATGCTACAAATCCTCGAAGCATGGGGATGGAAGTATACGTTCAATCGCAGTAGCGGTATTATCACAGTAGGGACAAACTCATACCATATGTTCGGCGCTAACAACGAAGCCTCGCAGGATATACTCCAGGGTATGACAGCGGCCGGAGCACTCGGTGACGAGGCAGGGCTTTTCCCGCTCTCATTTATTGATCAAATGATAGGACGATGTTCGGTTGCCGGTGCAAAGGTGTTCCTCAACTGCAATCCGTCCGGCGGCGTGAATCATCCATTTTACAAAGAGTACATCGAGAAGCGCAAGAAGAAACATATCTATTATGTGCACTTTGAGATGGATGACAATCCCTCGTTGTCTAAGGAGACAAAAGCACGGTTCAAGCGTATGTTCTCCGGCATGTTCTACTCACGTTTTATACGAGGACTGTGGGTAGCGGCCGAGGGATTGATATACGATATGTTCAATGCCGAAGTGAATGTGTGCAAAGTAGAGGAACGCGCATACACAAAGTTCTATCTATCGTGTGACTATGGCACGAAGAATCCTTGCGTGTTTCTCCTTTGGGGATGGTGTGACGGGAAATGGTATTGTATCAAAGAATACTACTATGACTCCCGCTCAGTGGGACGACAGAAGACTGACAGCGAATACGCTGATGACCTGCTGGAGTTTACCGGCGAAATAAAGTATCGCATGATCGTGGACCCGAGTGCCTTGTCATTCATTGAGTTACTGCGAAGGCGTGGATGGTACGTAGTGCAAGCCAACAATACCGTCTCGGCGGGGATCCGGCGCACGGCGACCGAGTTACTAGCAGGGAAGATCCTATTCAATGATTGTTGTGTAAACACCATACGCGAGTTCTCGCTTTATGTGTGGGACCAGAAGTCGTCACGTGACGAGCCTATCAAGGAAAATGACCACGCAATGGATGCGATACGTTACTTTGTGAATACCGTTGTGAGCCGCAAAGGTTCGGGGTTCATCAATATGTAGTCATGGATGCGGTGCTCCTTCACTTGTCCCCGGCTCTTGAACCTCCCCCAGTTTGGGAGCCGGGGACGCTCCTTTCAGCGATCCCCTCCAATCTCCTTTTTAACATGGGCGGCTCGGTTTGTCTCGTCGGCTGTGCAAGCCGAGCCGCTCAACCCTTGTGAGGTGTTTATGTTATACGATCTCAGTTTTTTAGAAAAGGGAAAGCCGTGGCCTCCAATGTCAGAGGTTGAACGGCTAAACGATTACATTGCTAATCGTAAACTTTTCAAAGGAAAACAGTTTGTGGAGTATGTGCAACAATTCCGCCGGATTGAGCGTGTTGTTGGACAATACTTCAATATTGAGTCGTATCATATCCTGCTCAATTATCACAAATTGGTGTCTATAAAGTTGGCTGACCTCATATTCTCTGAACCTCCACAAATCACTGTGCCGGACGACGCTATTCAAGCCGTGTTAGACGACATCATTCGCACAACTGATTTATTCAATACGTGTCACAGTGCCGCCATTGATGCCAGTATGCTCGGTGATACAGTATTGACAAAGAGTGTGGATGAAAATGGCAGTGCATTGATAACAGTGAACCCGCCGGATAATTGGTTCCCTGTAGTTGACAGGATGAATATAAAACGTCGTCTCTATGACGTCCAGGCGTGGCAGTATCCGATCGATCAGGAGCGTGGTGTATACCGCCTTGCCGTTATCATTCATCGTCCTGACGGAACGGAATTGCAAGAGTATTCGCTTGACACGCGCAATGGATCAAAGACTGAATTTCTTATGGGTGGAAAGCTGGCCGGTGGTCGTACAGTTACAAAAGGCGAGGACAAGATGCTTCTCGTAACGGCGCATAGCATGGTCACATCCGATACTATTTTCGGCGAAAGTGACTATGACATGTTTGATTCCATTGTTTCGGAATTGATGATACGGTTTGCACAAGTGTCTAAAATACTGGATGCTCACAGTTCCCCCACAATGAGCGGTCCCCCGCTGAGTGTTGAGGACGAGCGTGGCAAGCGTAAACTCGTAGCGGGTAATTACTATGAGAGACAGGACAATAACGAGCCTCCTCTTGAATATATCGTGTGGAATGCCTCGTTGGAGGCGAACTTCAAGCAGATTGAATTATTGCTAACTCAATTATACACGCTTTCTGAAATGGGTTCTTCGCTTTTGGGCGATTTTTCGTCAATTAAAGGCGCGGTTCCTTCCGGCACAGCGATGCGCAGACTGATGATGTCACCGCTTGCTAAAGCCGCGAGAGTACGTAACAGTTTTGACCGTGCAATTAAGGCGATTCTTAGCGACGCGCTTATGGATCTCGGCTATACAGTAGACGAGTCTGATATATCCATTGCCTGGAATGACGGCTTGCCGGATGATCCGGCAGAGGAGGCGACCATTGCCAACATGCGAACCGGTGGCAAGCCAACACTGTCGCAATGGACAGCCATTCAGCGCCTGGATAAGTCCACTCCTGACGATACTCAGGCCGAACTCGACATGATAAGGGCGGACGACCTTGCCAGTAGTGGCGGATTGATCCAGGACGCGACAGGAGCGCCTCCGGGCGGATATGGGAATGAACCGACTGATGTCGTTCAGAATACAGTTACCGGAACTGATGTGACGGTACAGGGGTAGATCCCCGAAAGGAGATTATCATGGCAGAGAATCCCGTAACACCTGACGCTAATCCGACTCCTCCCGTGGTTGCTCCGGTCGTTGTACCGGCACGGCAAACGGCTCCGGCCGCACAGACATTCTCGCTGGAATACGTGACTGAATTGCGTAACGAAGCGAAGAATAGGCGTGTTGAGCATCAACAGTTTGAAGCGTCAGTCAAAAAAGCGCTCGGCCTTGCCGAGAACGATCCTTTGGGCGATATGACGGAACGTATATCCGCCATTCGCAATCAGGCTCTCGAAGCGGCGAATCAGCGCATGATTGCGGCTGAGCTGGCCGGTATGCATGGTTATGACCACAAACTCCTCCGTCGCGTGACGGATTTCAGCAAAGTCAAAGTCGGTGACGACGGCACGGTAACAGGACTGAAAGAGGCCGTGGAAGCGGCGGAGAAAGAGTTCCCCGCTGTGAAAGCGAAACCGCCTGAACCGGTGTCACCGCAAAATCCCGCTCCGCCCGATAAGAGCGATAACAAGTATAAGGCTCCTCGGGTAATTTAACAACGAAAGGAAAATGGAACAAATGGCTGATCCGAGAATTTTATCCTTGTCCATCCTGCTGGATCCGACTGGCAAGGACTTCCTCCAGCACTTGTATGACGGCGTCATTGAAAATGTGGAGCATTCGACGCTGTCCGGCATTCTCAAGAACCGTGATCTCAGCGGCGAGCCTTCGTCCGGTTCGGTCGAGGCGAAACGGTTTGCCAATGCAAAGTCCAATTCATACGGAACGGCGCGTGCCGCCGGTGCCGGTGCTCATGTCAAAGCAAAGCCTGTCATCATTCAGATCGATCAGGACCGCGAAATCGTGGAGGAGATCGAATACAAAGATACCGTGTTGTATGGTGTTGACGGTTTGCTGACACGGCGTTCGGCCAATCACGTCCGTTCGATGGTGCGTGAGCTGGAGCGTGCATTCTTCCAGGAGGCTGTCACGGCCGGGACCACGTATACTTCCACGAAAACCCTCCCGAATGAGATCCTGGAGTCCCTCATTCTTCAGCTGGAAACCGTCCAGAACGACTATGTGGACGGCGTGCCGCGTGACATGATCTCCGTGGTGCTCGCTCCGGAGACGTACAGCGAAGTCAGGAACTTCCTGGACACAAGCGTCAATAACGCCAATGTCAACACGGCAATCGGCGAATTCGGCCGCTTCCATGGCGTGCCGGTGTATTCGTCCATCTATCTTCCGGCCGGTGTGAAACGGCTCGCGCTGATCCAGACGGCTGTCGCTCAGCCGGTGCTTCCTCGTCCGTATACGGCGGAGAAGATTCCGCTCTCTGAGGCGTATGCCGTGGAGCTGTTCTACTACTTCGGCACAAAGGCCGTCACGCCTGACCTCATTTTCTCTATGTCTTAAGGAGGACTCATCATGACTGTAAAAGATACGCGCACGGGTGCGATCCTGTCAACTCACGACAAGTTCATTATCGCGCAGTGGCAAAAGGATCCGGATTCGGCGCGGTATCAGCCGTACAGCGCAGTCGTTGACGAGCTTCCACACGCTGGCATGAAGATGGCGCAACTCAGGCAGATTGCCGCTGATAAAGGGCTGGACATTTCACAGGCAAAATCCAAACAAGAAGCACTGTCCATTCTATTGAATGGCCGGTAGAAGGAGGCTCCCATGATCATTGTTGGCGAAAATTCATATGTAACCATACCGGAAGCGGACGAGTATTTGCGCTTTGAACTGGGAGCGAATAAATGGGCTGGTATGTCAAATGACGTGAAAACTACTGCATTGATAACGGCATACCGGAAGATCAAGACAATACGCCTCGTAAAGCACACACCAAAGGAAGTCAAGCAATGGGCGCAAATCCTTGAAGCATGGGGGATGCTGGACGAGACGAATGTGACAAATGCCGATCGTGTGGCGCGTGGTGTGAAGTCCGTGTCCATTGGCAAGGCGTCAGAGTCATATGACAATACTGCCTTGAACATGCAAATGGCCGGAACGCTTTTGTTGTCACAGCGTGCATATTCAATCCTTCGGCCGTATATCGACCGAATGGCGGTGATCGTGTGACAGCATTGACGGAGCTGATAAAGCTCTATTCTCAAGCGCAAGTTGATCTCATAAACATGTTGATTGACAAAGCCGCACGCGGAACCGCAACACAATACACACAAAGTCTTCTCTATCAGGTAAATCGTGAGCTGACCAGACTGACTCGTGTTGCACGGCCATTGATTGATGAAATTGCGTATCAAGAGATACAGCGTGCAAACGCTGAGATCCAGAAGGAACTAGCCGATGTCGGTGCGACATTTGCAATGGTTCCAACACGGCAGATTGAGATCATGGCGGATAATTTATCGTCAAGTTTGAGTATGGCAAACGCAAACGTCGGGCGGCGTATAAATGACGCCATTCGTAGAGCCGGTATTGAAGCGTCAGCGCAATTACAAATCGGTGCAATGGACGTCAAGACGGCCAAAGAAAGCATGATGCAGACTCTCGCTGATAAAGGACTCGTCTCGGTGCAGTATGCAAACGGCGCGAATATGTCATTAGACGCATATGCGGCAATGGTAGTCCGTACAACGACACGCGAGGCAGTTACGGCACAGCGAATCGAGCAATGTCTGGCAAATGGAATTGATCTCATCAAAATGGACAAACATGCTCCCACCTGTCCTGTCTGTGCAAAGTATCAAGATCGTGTGTATGCGCTTACACAAGAAGCGGCTCACGGTAAATATGACGGACTGGAGTTTCCATTTGCATATGACACAGTTTTTGAAAGCGGTTACTTGATCGTTCATCCAAACTGCTCACATAATTTCTCGCCATATCCGGCCGAAGTGATGTATAAAAGTGAGATGCGAGACATGTCACAACGCTCATTGGATATGCGTGATACACGTTCCGAAGCAGAGCAAAGGCGATACAATCAAGCACAAGCAAATAACCGTGAAGTCCGCCGAGACATGAAAGAGTATGATGCCATACGCGCTCTCGTTCCTGATAAGGCTCCTAAAAGTTTTGGAGCATACCGCACAATGCGGAGACATAAGAGCGAGCGCTGGCAGGAACTGATGAGCTTATGGAGGGAGACACAATGAGTAGTAAATGGGCGCGAACATTTACCGAAACGATAAAGCTAAAACGGCGTCTCACTGTGGACACTACGGGAAAGATGACATACCGTTCCCCGGTGGACATAAAGGCGAGGACGGATATAGATATCCGTGAAGTAGTGATTCATGACGGTAATAGGACAACCTGCTCCATGCTCGTGTTGACTGAAATGGCAGTCCGTCCAGGGGATATTCTGATTATTGACGATACAGAATGGACGATTCAATGGGCTTTTGCCGCAAAAGGACTCGGCGGAGTTATTGACCATTATGAGGCGCGAATGTAATGCGGATACAGATCAAAGCTGAAGAGGCGCAAGCGCACAGGGATCAAGTACTCAGATTTTTGAATAGTGAGCTCAAGTCCGTGAAGAACGCCTCACAGCGTGCATTCGTGCAGGAAATGTTCCGGGTATTTGGTGAGTGTGTGGAAAGTGCTCCCATATCGAATCCGAATCCCGGCACACGCAAGAATCAACAAGCTCCGGGCCGGTTACGTTCCAGCGGCACTTTGACGCTTGACGGGGACGTGGTGGCCGAAGGGAGCGAGGGCGGCTTTCCTTTGGTGTTGAATCCCGTTACAATGGCTTCCAAAGCCATTATCGGATTCGCGACTCCATACGCACGCATACAACATGAACAGCTCAATTATAATCACCCATATGGAGGACGCGCAAAGTACATTGAAGGACCGTTACTCAACAATATTTCACGCATAAAAGCAACAATCGCGGGGGAGATGCGAAATGGATGATGTCAGATCTGTCGTCCGTGAAATATTGT
>Ga0209628_10003966_pt1 | contig 10550 bp, 10 predicted proteins | sample TergutCu122P4_FD_187285 | JGI IMG/M metagenome (GOLD analysis project Ga0209628, IMG submission 187285) | Cubitermes ugandensis P4 segment gut microbial communities from Kakamega Forest, Kenya - Cu122 P4 (SPAdes) (version 2) | ecosystem: Host-associated > Arthropoda: Insects > Digestive system... | reverse complement strand
TAAGAAAGGAGAGGCCCTATGACTGAACACAGCTCAATGTAAGGGGTCCACCAGGTTTGGTGCTTCTTTGCTTGAAGACAGAAGCAGAGCCAGCTTCCAAAATGTATTTAAAAAAATAGATGATGTACAAAGTCCTAAGAAAGGAGAGGCCCTATGACTGAACACAGCTCAATGTAAGGGGTCCACCAGGTTTGGTGCTTCTTTGCTTGAAGACAGAAGCAGAGCCAGCTTCCATGCCATGTTCTTTAAAAACACAAGATGGCAGGCAAAGTCCAAAAGAAGAGACAGTGTCAGTGCATAGTATTTGTAGTATGAATATTTTTTATTTGTTTACATTTATGTTAAAAAAAACTGGATGTGTGCAGTGAAAAGAAACATCTGTATTACTTCTGTTACACTTACTTGCTATTACGCATGGCATTGCATTGGAAGCGAACAGGAACAATGCAAAGAAGAAAATGCATGAACTATTGCTGAGTACTTTTGAAGCATCATTTCCAGCATTGTAATAGACAGCTCCAAGTAATAGGCCAACAAACAAATGGGCAATTATTCGAACCTGAACAAGGAGCTGGAAAATAAAGCTTTGATTCATACGTCACACAAATAACAGGGGAGAAAAAAAAACCTTCTGCATTAAAAAAATCTGGCATTTCTACCAGAAAGGACTGCCAGTACTGAATAACAAAGGGAATAATTGGAACACCAGGAGTGATATGCACTGTAGATATTTCTTGACTTTTTTGCTTCATATGCAGAATGTTAAAGCATAGAGTTTATAGCCTACACAGAAAGATTCAGGAGAAGCAGGTCATTTGTGTACATTAATAATGTGATTTTGAGTTCAAGGATATACAATTAACATAGATACAATTATGAACACTTATGCAGGCATAGAAATTTGAGAGCAAAGTTAATACATAACAGACACATCAGTTTCAAATTAAATGCTCCACAGTACCTTCAATGGACAACAAAAGTATGTGATGTTAAATAACGAAACACATTGAAAAAAATATTCAAAATACATGCCTACAAAGTGAATGTGTGTTTAAACACAGGATATTTTTAAAAGGTTTGCAGCACTGCATATAAGGGTAAAATAATGTTTATTTGTTCAGATCGTGTCAGTTGCACTGTACCTGTGTCGCAAGTAGTGTATACATTTTGTGTTAATAATGATACCTTTTACTTTAGTCACTGAAAAGAATTCAGACATGCACTTTGGGTACGAATTGTGTAATGGTAATGCAAGCACAGATATTGAGAAATATCAGAGACAAAGTGAAGCTGACAGGTGTTTGCTTGTAGGTACTGAGGGTTATGAAAGATAAACATATTAACATCAGAATGTCGCACTCCAAAATACAACAAAGATAATTTGATACAAGCAATACAACAAAGGCCCTGTAGGTACATGAAAAACTCTGCAAGTCTTGAGAGCAATGCCTACTGACAGTGTGTATCATTACCATGCACCAAGGACTTGGCATCTAGAACTGGTAGACTGTGCTTCAAAATAAAAGTTCTGCCATTTACTCTTTAAAATTGAATAAAGAATATTGCACTCATTATGGGACAAATAATACTGAGGACATCCTTTTAAGGGCCACTGAGAATAATATATAATGCATGTTGAGAGCAACATCCAACACTGGTTCTCACTAAAATGTCTGGTATGAAGCCAAAGTGAACCAGTTTATTGGTTCATAGAACCTCAGTGGAAATCTCATACAGGATATCTTCAGATGGAGGATGTTCCCTTATCAACCTGTGTGTTTCCAACATGATGGTGTTCCACCTTATTTTCAATACAGGAAGTTTGATTATCTTAACTGCAGCTATTGGCCTCAACTCACATGCCTAAGAGGACGACATGCCTGGCAAACAAGATTCTCTCATGTGAAAATAAAGGACATTAATATGTGGGAGCTCACGACTAGCAGGTTGTAGATAACAAATGTCATTTTTTAGTTGTGGATGCTACACATAACATATGAAACACCCCTACATTCTTGGGGACTGTATCTGCACAATGTGAACATGAGAAGTCAAAGCACAGTTGACACTCCGAAAATTTTTTGTAGCATACATTGAAGTTAATCAAACTTCCATATAAACTTTATAAAGAATACCCATGCTAGTAGCACTTTCTTTATTCACTGTAATTTAATTAGTGAAAAATATACTTTGTACACTCCAAATTGATCATGCTACATGATTATATTTTATATAATACATTAATTTCTCTGTCATATTGACATTTGTGAGAAAAATTTGTACGTCAGGAGATTTTCCTATTTTACTGTAACATACCTTATCTCTCAGAGAACATATGAATGACCTTTTACACAGAACTTGAAACTGCCTCCACACTGACTGAGGGTAACTTGTGTCTGTATAAACTTCAACATCTGGTGAAATCTGTATTGCTGTGCCATTTATGTTTGGTGTAGTTGGGTGTAATACTGAAGCTGCAATTTAAAGTACACGAAAATATACCCTTATTGGTGTACCATTGGATTTGCATCAACATATAGCAGAACTACACAATTAAATGTTAATCATCCAAATACTGTAATTCCTTTCTTTAGGAAGGAAGAATTGGGTTTATGACCTCACCATGCTATATGTGAACACGTTCCATTCAATTGTACAAATATCATGATGGTACGAAAGTCAAAGTTTATGCCAAGCAATTGTACCTAATATGTAAGTCATTCACTGCCACTACCACCAATATTAATACTATCACCACTACAACCACTGCTTCTATTATCACTACTACAGCATCTAATTTTTAGGCAGAAAGAAAGTCTGGCAAGTATGACAAACTGCACATGAATTTATATGATTGACCTTTGACCTACTATATTTTATAGATACAACCACTACTTCTATTATAACTATAGCAGCTGACTGTTGAGCAGTTACAGTTCCTGTCTGAAAGTCTGTGCAGTGGGAATAAATTCAGGCTGGACTTATGAAGTACACTATTATAGTACACTTGTAATTTTATGTAACTTTATCATACTCCTACAAGTTTCAATCATCAGTGATAGACTTCAGGGAGAAAGGTTTAGGTTTAAAGATATCTGTGCCAAGATATTATGCTTCTTAATATGTTGTCAGGTTACCAAGGAAATACATTTACAATATCAAATGTATAACACATAATGCTAATATACATTCCCTTGTGATAATTACAGCTGTAGTGCTAGTGAGACATGACACTAAATACACACATCAGTGCAGGTGCTAAAAGGTCCACAGACTAGTGGAAGATGAATCACACCAGAATTTAATAATATCCAGAAAACCCATAACAGTTTGCAATGAAGCTGCATTACAACAACATTTGAAAGACAGACTGACAACTCATATTAGATTAAAACTGACATTTTTCTCGAATTTGATGTATTTTTATTAATGCTTATAATAAACTAAGTGCAATAATACTAATAAATACACTGATGTATGATCTGCAGAAGAACATGAGTTCTCACTGGTGACAGGATAAGAATATATCTTAACAATTACACCAGAACAATAGAGAGCTTAAAGTCCTGTACATAAATAAGAATAGGAAGCGACATAATACAACTCTATCAAATGGGTATATATTAGTATTACTTGTCACACAAATGATATTTTACATTATATTTATACACTTTGTAGTTCAATAGTAAGGTGGGAAGAAACAATCTTTCTGCCTCAAACCACGGATTGTATTTCATTATTCGTAACTTTATTTTTTTGTACAAATCCATCTATATCTTTTACCTTTCTTGGTGGTATTAATATTCAGATCATTAGATATTATATGGTAATGAGAGTTCTTAATCTCATTTTAAAGGATTGTTTATTGTATGAATGAGCAGGGGTGAAGGTAGTTTATATGTGGTGTCTACTGGACAATGAAAACATCATGTACACAAAAGTCTAAAAAAAATGGACCTCAGTAAAAAAAACACTATTAATTAACATTAGTAAAATGCTGTTAGCCCCAGCAACAATGGAAATACAGACCTTCATAAAACTTTGTTGACCTCTTATGTATTTGTTGGGTTCCTGTGGCTTCTGCAACATTCTAGAATTTCTTTTCACCTTCTATTATATTCCATCACCTTCCAGAAGTCTCTGTAGGAACTGGTACAATTGTTCTAATGTGTTCAGCAATTCTGGTTCAATTTGGGACACTTTGTGCCTAGTGCCTGGAGGCTGTAGTAAGTAGTCTGTAGTTAATTGCTACAGACCACTGTTGCTGCCACTGCTGCTGGTACTACTACTACTATTACTACTACTATGATTAGTACTACTAGGCCTACTACTGTTACAGAATAATATTAATAATCTATGCCTACAAGCATGCAGTGGCAAAGAGTTAGCTAACCACATGAGGAATTGGGAACATGTAGTCAGGCGGTCTCAGATCATGCTGTACATGCCAGGCAATGCAGTTATACTGACGCTAGTAATGAAATCTGAAGGTAATATAGCGATTTGAGTGTTCTTGACCTTTGGATGTATACATCATAAATAGACTCATGGTCAGCCATAGTGGAAATGAGTGTTGATTGCACAATAGTGCAGTATTTAAGGGTCAAATTTGACAGGACCTACTAATTTTGTCTTTCCAACAAAGTGAAAGATAGCCAGTGTGTGGTATGATATAAAATCTCTTTATTCAGTACAGAATTTTCTTGGTAAAGCACAGTGTCAAGGTATTAAAAATGATTATTGTCAAGAGGCATTCTTTATTTTTTTTATATAGGACATCTTGTTATGTTTAAATTTATAAGGTAAACAAAATGTTAATATTTGCCGTCAAACACAACAATAGTATATTAGTTATTAGTTTATTTATTATGGTGGCTACATGTTTTGGTCATTCTTGACCATCTTTAGGCCAACTGTGTTTGACGGAAAACATTAACAATTTGTTTACCTTGTGAAGAAACATTCTGCCTGCTCTTCATGGTCAAACCGACAGAATAAATTACATTGGAAAGTCTATATAGGCAACCACAGATTGTCATATGGTCAAGAACATAGCTATTGATAATAAACCGTGAGTAGTTAGAAAGGTATAAATGCAACTGTGGTGTCTACAATGGAAAGTATGATTATGCACATTATTCTTGCGACCACCTGAACAAACCAGACATTGACAATTGTTAATCTAAATTGGTTAAAGAGTCTGAGCTGAAATTTTATTTCCACCTCTCAGTATATTAAATAAATCAATTCAAAATATCAAGAAGCTCTACTAAAATTTTAATAATCTAGGGATATTTTCTCGATGCCATATGAAATGGTTGTTAGAGATGCATAAAAGACAAACTCAATTTTTCTAAAGTAGAACATCTCACTTATTTTAAGACACATTATAATGGGGTTTGTTATAAATACTACATTAAGTCACAAAGTTTTTGCACATAGCTTGTGGTGCATGTACACACATGTGTGCACATTGTTCTACCAGTGGAAGTAAAACTGTGTGCCTAAAGCAGTCTGTACTAAGGCATCTGTTCCACAGAAAGGTCTATACATAAGATGTATGCCACTGTGAAGAATAATATGGCATCTAGTGTGAAATGGAAACTCGTGTGTGAAAATTGTCTTCAAGTGTTTTAATCTTCCTCAATTTCATTTAGCATATGTGTAAAGCTGCACATTTAACTTTTCTGGGGAATCAATACCACTACTTCATTTCAGAATTGAATTTTTTAAGCAAATATCCTTAACTGTTTTGTTTGATGGTTTTTGGTACATCAAGTTGCAGGAGCAATTAACAATAGTTTTCTTTGGACTCTGTACATAGAATATTCTTATGTTTTCAACATAATTTTCTGAAGTCTGTGTGTCTTCATGGTGATATTTGTTTTAACACATCCTTTTAAAATGAATTTAGTGAACCAATGGCAAATTAATTTGACAACTGGATGGACACTTCCAAACACATGCCACAAATCACACTGAACAGTTTTAATGGGCTTGAACTCAGCAGTCCATATGTCCTGGGCTTTTGGCAAAATGGACACAGTAACAAGGACTAAGTCAATCAAACAATTTTGTTCTTACTAAGAGAAGCAAAAGCTGAAGGAATTGAACAGGCACAGCAGAACCCAGAATTAAAATTCTGTGATTTAAAAAACATTTCACAACACAGTCCATCACTATGCAACACATATTCACATTTGAAACCAAGGAGTTCTTTCTGATAACTGCTACGTTACCATGTTCACTGAATTCACAAGTGGCTCTTCCTCTGTATATATGAGCATATTGCCTGTGGCATATCTGCCACAAGTTTTAGAATCTTGAGTGCTTTATTGACAGCAAGATTTGAATAAATATAGAACATAGAACAATAAGACACACTTTAAGTCTCTGTAATCAACGGGGTATATAGCAAAGTGCCACGAGCTTAGTCACAAACTAGAGATTACTAGCCCTGAGAAAGTATATGACAGCAACTCTTGAAACACGTTAACAATATAACAGGATGTTGCCTACAAATCACATATATTCAATTGAGTTCTAAATATCTAAATAAATTATCTTGAAGTCCATCTTAAAGCATTCAATATATGTAGGATAAATATCTCTATATTTCTTGCTGATATGCTATTTACCTCATACTCTTTAATACCACCTACTTTCTTTGCTGTTGACATCTTGGTGATGCTCCACTGTGTCATTAAATTTGTTGTTGAATCTCGCAATCAACCTCTCTGTGTTGTTACCCCTCTCTCCACTTGCAACCTCAATTGCTGAAAATAATCTTAATATCAATATGCCACATATTTTTATAATATAAAAAATGGATTATGGAAAAGAAAATCAATCTTTAACTCCAATCACATTAGAAACTCTAAGGCTAACTGAGTGTTGTAGAGTCATTTTTGGTGAATGGTGAATTACATCCCTTTTCAAACTGGATGCGAAGGATGATGATGCAAACAAAATACTTCTCTACATTAAACATATTCATACACATTGCAGTGGTTAAAAGTAAGATGAAGTCAATATCCATCTGGTAATGTGTATAAATGAGTATGTATCTTTGTTATACCAAATGACTTGAATAAATACACAGTTTGTGACATTGCTGTTTGTAATTTACATGGCCCTGTGCAGTGTAAATTAAACCTTCTGTAATCCTTGGATTTAAGGTCCAATTACTATGAGGATGTAGGAGTTTTAAAATTTTAGTATCCTTATATGCCTTCACAACTGTATGGTGCATTGCATATGATGAATTACAGGTCCAGAGAATGCCAAGAAGTTGGCAATGAACAGTGGAAAGCAGCAATTTGTCTTTCCATCCATCTACATGTTCCTCAGACAAACCAACATCTGCCTGCACTCTAAAGCCTGATGACACTATAAGCCTTCTACATTGTTTTCAATTGCTGAAATTCATGTCTGTATATTTCTACCTACCAAAATCTGCTCTGTTGTAGAAACTGGGGCACTGGAATCCTGCCTCTCCAAGGACAAATGTCAGGTCACTGACTGGTCCATTGTAAAGGCACTGTCCTTCTTTTATAAGAAAAACATCATCAAAAATCTCAAAGAGTTTCGAACTTGGCTGGTGGATAGAACATATTACAGTCCTACCACCCTCAGCCAAGGACTTCAGGTGTGAGATCACTTGTAAAGCAGACAAACTGTCCAGTCCACTGAAAATTAAGAGTTTTACTATCACAAGAACCATATAATGCATATTAGGAACATGTGGTCTGAAGATAGTTACTATCAAACCAAGTATAAGGACACCAGAAACAGAAAACGCTTCTTTGCGTGCCTTTCCAGCTACTTGTTATGAATGAATGAATGAAAATCAGACAGGTCCACACTCAATTAGGATGCACACTGGTGTCATGTAGTGCTATACTGGTGCTGAAAGGTCAGAGGTGAATCCTTCAGGATGTTTCATATTAATGCCAGTTTATTCTCACTTTATTCTCATTTTCAGTTGCAATACCGAAAACCAAGTTGATTTTGTGCACACAAAGCTGTTTTCAGTTTGGAATCCCACAACAAGGTGCAAGTGTACAGATTTGACAATTCATGCTGCTGCGTCAGAGCAGGTAACAATATGAGAAATTTTTGAGGGACCTCTGAGTCAGTGTCCTGGTACATCACTACATGATACAAATGTCTAAGGTAAATTAACAATGTTGGAACTTTCATGATATTTTTAGCATTACATATTGTCATAATTTCAGACTTAATCTTAATTGGAAACTGTTCTCTGTTCTTGTGTGTTTCCTGCTGTAGACTTTCTGTACATCCCAACAGTGAAATTGTAACAGAAATTATACTAAAAGAGACAGAATGGTTTAGAAAATACTGCTTTAGATGTTGCTGAACTTACCTTGTAGGCTCATCGAAAAACATGACAGGTGGATTTGTCAATAACTCAACACCAATTGACAATCTCTTCTTCTCACCACCAGATAATTTTGCAACAGGTATATTCACCACCTTTTCCAGCCCAAGAATGTCCAGTATCTCATCAACCTGACATAATAATTAAGCCCTTTAAGGAAACTATATTCAAATATTCTTGCACATCAAATAAGGTCATGTGTTCTCACACTAATTTACATGGAGCAGTCTAATTTTCAAAAAAACAGGAGCCCTCCCTATACCCTCTTGTGGCTCAGGATTCCAGCATCATAGAATAAACTTAACTATTTAAGAATCAATACATGATGATTTAAGTACAATGCATAAAGTCTGATGTATATCATATACAAAAGATATAAAATGCATACCTCTGAAATAAGGCAGCAAATATTTTCTTCATTTCCCTCAAAAGAAACATTTTACTTCATGTAGTTACATGTACTTAAATTCAATTACATTTTACCTGATTACGAGGACACTAATTTATCCAGTCTGACTGGTTCATAGCTGATTTAGAGCTGCTTATCTACACACACACATTATACAACAATAAATGAGATACAAACTGATGATAAATGATGAATATTTACATATCAGGCAGGAGGCAGTCATGCACTTGGCTAGACAGACTAAGGAAGACCAGAAGACATCTGAAGATAGCAAAAACCCAGCTAAGACTTAAATCTAGGATCCCTCAAATACAAGTCTTGCGAGTTAGTGTTACATAGAATTGTTGTGCCTCAGACAAAGAAATGTGTGTCAATAACAAGCTAACCTTTGGTACAGCAGTGTAGGCATCCTTCCATTCACTCACAATTTGGATAAATAGAAAATGCTTACAGAATCAAACAAAAAGTAACTAAGAAATCTTGTACCCTCTGAATGACATCATTCATTCAGTATTCTGTCTGACGACAGGTCCAAAGCCTCCTCCAAAATGATTCCTCCACATAGTGCAATCTAGAGCTTCCTCCTTAAAATTAGAGTATCCTCTCCTGTCCGTAAGGTCATCCAGTAGCTTCTTACGTCTTCTTGTCACTTCCATCTCTCCCTTTATCTTTCCTTCAATAACTTGTTTTAGAAGTCAGTTACTATGTAAGATGTGACCAATCCAGTTAGCCTTCCATTTTCTTATTTTGTGTAGGGTATTCCTCTGCTCATTGACTCTAAGTAACACTTCTTCATTTCTCACATGATCGGTCCAACTTATCTTCTCCATCCTTCTCCAGCACCACATTTCAAAACTTTCCAGGTATTTCTCATCTGCTGCCCGAGCGTCCAAGTTTCAGCACCATACAAAGCCATGCTCCAAATGTAGCATTTTACTAGTTTCTTCCTCAAATTTTAATCCAATTTTCTGGCAAAAAGAGTCTTCTTCTTGTTGAATGCAGCTTTTGCCATGGCAATCCTGGATTTAATTTCACACATACATCTTCCATCGTTTGCTAACATGCTACACAAATATTTAAAACATTCCACATTCTCCAGTTGTTTTTGGTCTATCATAATTGTTACTAGGATGGCTGTCTTGAAATCCTCATTACTTTTGTTTTTCCCACATTCATTTCCGTGCCATAGCAACTTCCAATTTCAATAAGTTTATCAACCATGTCATGTAACACCATTTCTTCCTTAGCCATTCGTACAAGGTCATCTACATATTTCACAGTTTGAATAATTTGCCCTCCGATGTTGAAGTCTCCAAGCCCAACCAGAGCTTCCTTGGCAAGGCATTCGCTGTACAAGTTGAACAGAACTGGTGACAAACAGCATCCTTGTCTAATTCCTCTTCCAATCTGTACACTTCTTGTCTCCCCTCGGTCCAGTCATACTTTAACGCTCTGATCCATGTACAGTTTCCTAATCAATCTTCTTTCACGCCAGTCAATACCAGTTCTCTTCAGGATCTGCATTAATTTGGTCCAGTTTACACGGTCAAATGTCTTTTGCCATAATCTTAAGGTGAGTCATCCCCGTTGTGTTGTCAAGAACAAGTAGATATGTGAAGAAAATCTTATTTTGTACAGTCACAAAACACAACTAAACATAAAACTAAGTTTATTACAATATTACAACAACATGTTTCGGCCTAAATTATCGGCCATCTTCAGGTTGTATATGAAACCTAT
>Ga0209628_10003965_pt1 | contig 10550 bp, 10 predicted proteins | sample TergutCu122P4_FD_187285 | JGI IMG/M metagenome (GOLD analysis project Ga0209628, IMG submission 187285) | Cubitermes ugandensis P4 segment gut microbial communities from Kakamega Forest, Kenya - Cu122 P4 (SPAdes) (version 2) | ecosystem: Host-associated > Arthropoda: Insects > Digestive system... | reverse complement strand
ACATCACATCACAGAAGACTTAATTGTAAAGAACAAAATGTTCTGTCCACTGGAGAAAATTAATATTACACTATTATTAATGCCTTACAACTCATGTATTAATTCAGAAGGAGTTAATGTAACACATAAACCTTTTTAAAACAATGAATTACACACACCGAAAGTCTCCATAGCTACCCGCAAATCAGATTCTTCCTGCAGCTTCTGTAGTTCCTCTGTTGTCAGTTGTATTTCTGGTCCTCTTTCTTGCCCTTTCCTTTCTGCTTCTTCATGCAGTCTCTGTTGCAACATACCAAAACTGTCACATGTCTGATGTCTGCTATGCACTCTGTTTAACATAGGTATTAGCAGGTCATACTTCTACTACAGTGTTCTAACCTCTTAACTCGGCCATTTTGGTAATAAAATTATGCATATTGGTGATGGAATTTCTCATGGACATTATGTTTATTACAAACACAGGATACCATCAATATCAATGCATGTGGGTTACAGACCTTTACTAGAACTAAGATGTGCTAAAAAAGGTTAAAAAACACTGAACACATTTTATGATAAGCGTATCATTACACCAAACAAATCATATGCCGAACACAGGGCCACACATATGATTATACACATTACAAATGTCAATCACATGTTAAAAAAAATTCATTACAAACATATTTACAAGGGTGCTGGTAAGTCCTTAGCCCGACCAGGAAGGAAACAAGCTACAGCAACAGAAGATTTTGAGTTTCATATATCCTATTTATAATCGCAATTGGAGGAATATTAGTACTATTTACATATATAACAAGACTAGCATCAAATGAAATATTCTCACCATCAAACAAAATACACCGGGAAGTAGGTTGGGCTAGGGACTTATCAGCACCCCTGTACAAGCTTATGAGTAATAGACATAGTACTTTTTATTGACGTACTCTTTTCTGTAGAGCAACACTGTTGATGCATAGTGAATGAAGATGCCAGCCATTCTACAGTGATCAGTTGGGTGATAAGAAATATTCTTGCATCTCAACATTCACTTGGAGAGACTGTCAATAACAAACACAACCCCCTCCTCCAAAAAAATAACTAACAATGAGTACCAGAATGAATAAAATATGCTTCTCAGCTCTTAGAAGATTCCCCTCCACCAAGAACAAACAGCATAATCAGGTATGCACACAGTCATCTGACTGATCTTACATTATCACTCTGCACCTTAACAAGTGATAGTATTTTGCTGTACTATGTATCTATACCACTATATTAGGTCTGATGCAAAACTATCATGACAGAAATAATATCTCAGATTCTCAAACTGCAGCAACACAACTGTGACAAATATGCACTGACTTGTTACTGAATGTGAAGGGATGATCACAGTCCATCCTGCGTGGTCAGCATTTTATCGTATTTTGATTTCAAAAGGCATAAGGGCACATAACCATGTGTGTGCATTAAATTCTGTGAGGCGAGAGAATAGCAATTCAGAGCTATCAACTGTCCAACTGCCATCTGGAAATTCAACAAGCTCTGTACAGACATTTGATACCAACATTCTAAAATGGGATATGGGTTTGTCAGTTGTGGCACACTGCTCCTGCAGTATGACAATTATCAACACTGACACCAAGAAAGTGTAATTAGTGTTTGATTAAACAATTTCCATGCTGTATTTCCTTGTCACTGTGGTAGCTGCATTCACCCACTAGCCCACACTGTCCCCTCCATAACCTGTGACCTGGTACGAGTAGTACGATAACCGTCCCACTGCAGGAAGCATTTGCAGAACAGAGATGAAGACAAAGTGATTTATTTAACCCTCTGGTGCCTAACACCAGGTATACCTGTCATGCAGGGTGATACAATACCAAACAGCAGGTACAGGCAATGCAGTCCTTATTTAAATTCCTGTCTCCTGCATATCCTACCATGCACTTTGCATGATTTGAGGTTTCCACCACGAATAGATGAGAACCGCGCTCTTCTGGGTTATTACACAGTGAGTAGTGTCAATTTCTTACTGACATTTCAGGACAACCTATCAGTCCCATCTTCTTGACTTTTGAAGATGGGACTGGTAGGTTGTACCAAAACATCAGTAAGAAATTGATGCCACTCATTGTATAATAACCCAGAACAGCACAGTTCTGACCATGCACTTAATTCTGGTACAAAATGGTTAAAGTTTAAGTCAACTGCTAAAATTATATATTACTGGTCACACCTAAAGAAGAATAAGCAATCAATGATTTTAAATCAGTCTGCCATATAAAAAATAAACTAACAAAAAGATCACCAACTAAACTTACAGAAATCCAAACAACACCAAACCTAAACCCATATAAAAAATAAACTAACAAAAAGACCACCAACTAAACTTACAGAAATCCAAACAACACCAAACCTAAACCCAAATTTAAACAATACAGGAAAAACACGCAGAAGACCATAACCGCCTAACTTCAACAAGATACCAGCTAAAATCATAGAACCAGAAACAGGAGCTTCAACATGAGCCCTAGGAAGTCATAAATGAACCATAAATATGGGCATCTTAACCAAAACAGCGAAAACTATACAAACATAAAATAAACCACCAATTAAAGGACCATTCCCGCATAATATGGATGCAGCATTGGTGAAATGACAATGATAAGGGAAAACTGAAGTACTCAAGGAAAAACATGCCCCAGTAATACTCTGTCTACCACAAATCCTACAAAGACTGCCCTGTGACTGAAACTGGCTGACTGCGGTGAGAGTCCAGAGACTAACTGCCCAATACATGACACAACCTGCATTTGCAGAGGTCCTGTGTTTTGAACTCAGTAAATGTAACTTCCAGTTGCTCTTCAATCACGACATTCTCAAATCTCCTCCCCATCAGAGCCAGCTTGAGTTTCAGAACGATGAACAAGAAAGTCAAGCAGAACTCACAAACTTTACTTCCCTACTATACACATTTCTAGTCCTAAAACCTATTATTTTTACTGTAATTTTATTCTATTTTTTCCAAAACCTTATTACTTAAGGTACTTTAAATCACTTAATACAAATGACATCAAAGTTCCACACTGTCATCATATTTGCAACCATTTCACATCTAAAATGCAGGTACTTTAACCATCTACTTCCACACTAAATCTCATATGCCTATCACCAATGACTCATTAGTAAAACAAACCAAATGATAAAGAAAATATGCATCCACCAAATTATCACATATTCTACAACAAAAATAAATATCTTAATTAAAACTGTACATTTTTCTAACATTCAGCACCATCAATCAATGCAGGACCCCTAATAAGTGGTATTAGTGACTCTCACCTTGTTTCTTTCTCTACTCACCATTACTAGTGATTTTAGGAAAGTAGGACTGCCATGCCCACACGCAGTTTAACATTTATATCAAGTTTCATGACGATCCATTGACAGGTTTAAAAGATCAGACTGAATAACAAACAGACAGCTTGGTGATCACATAAGCCTGCTTTATTCCCTAACCCTTTTACTGCCAGCCAGCTGGAACAGCCATCACAGTATATGCACATCCACTGTGGCGAAACTATGAGCCATCATTTCTCATGAATGTCTAATTACCATCATGTCCAGCAGAATGCAGCAGTAATCACCTCAACAAAAAGTGTAGATCTACTTCCAACGCTGATCAATGTATTCCCATTTCAACCAGCAATCAACTTTAAGAGAACTGTACTGGAAGTCTGGTGCATGGCATTTCCACCATGTCCCACCCCTGGAGACTGGCACTAAAATTATTCATATACAACAACACATGCACACAATAGAAATTAAGTCATACATAAGCTTGTGCCCTCCTACATGTTTCAGTGACTAAATCGCCATCTTCTGGGGGACCTAAATACAAAGGAATACATAATACAGAGTACACTCCAACATGCATCATAAGGACTTGATCCTTCTGAATTGAGCATATCAAGACCAGATGTGTGTACACATATGACTGCACATATTATAAAAACTCTGAATTTTAACCAAGACCGTATGAGCAATGCAATAACCACAGAGTCCCCAATGTTGCATTTTATGATTGCTATTACATATCTTTTATAATTTTAAAATTTTAATTAGCTACACAACAGAATAATGCATTGCTATTATGTATTCCTTTGCACTTAGATCCCCCTGAAGGTGGCAATTTAATCACTGAAGCATGTAGGAGCATACAAGCTTATGTACAACTTTAATGTCTGTTGCATCCATATGTAAGGGTACACAGTGCGATCCACAAGTTTTAGGAATGATTTTTTTTAAATAACAAAACTAGTGATTTATCGGCCAACCCAATAACTAAGTACTATCAACCAACATCCATTCACACACACCGAGTTTCATTTGTTTATCTTCGACAGTGTACGAGTTCTAACTTGTCTTGTAAAGCCAGTTTTCTTTATACGTCATGGATGGCGGAAATGAAGAGAGAGATGCCATAAAATTTTGTTTCAAAGCTGGTCTATCTGCAACAGAAACACTAGTATTGGTGCAAAAGGCTTACAGGAATGAGGCTCTCAACCAATTAGGTGGTATTCTCAATTTTGAGACGAAAGGGAGCTGGTAAAAGACGATGAGAGATGTGGCTGTCCAAAATCAACTCAAACCGAGGTAAACATTGCTGCTGTTGCTGATATGGTCAATAATGACCGTCGAATCACATAAAGAACGATAGCAGAAACTTTGAACATCCCCAAGACTGTAGTTCTTCGGATTCTGAAAGAGGATTTGGAAAGTAAAAAGTTGTGTGCACGTTTTGTTCCACACTCCTTGACACCTGAGCAAAGGGAAGATCGAGTCACATCTTGCCACGACGTTATCGCGATGGCCGATACAGACAAAAATTTTAACAAAATCATTACAGATGAGACCTGGTGTTTTGCCATGACCCCGCAACAAAGCATCAGTTCTGAATGGGTTGGTGAGACATCCCCTCAGCCAAAGAAACTGAAATTCCAAAGGTCCCGCATCAAGACCATGTTGATAATTTTTTCAACTCTCAAGGTATAGTGCACAAAGAATTTGTACCAGAGGGAAAAACATTAAATGCAGAATTTTATAAAGGAATAATGGATCGCCTCCTGAAGCGCATTCAATGGGTTTGTCCAGCTGCGTTCTGCTCTCGAGATTTTTTCTTGTTGCATGATAATGCACCCGCCCACAAAGCTGCAAGTGTTTGCCAATTTTTGACCCAAAAAAATGTTACAACCTTTTATCATCCACCATACTCTCCAGATTATCTCCACCAGACTACGTTCTGTTCCCCAAGTTGAAAATGAAGTTAAAAGACCTCCACTTTGCGGATGTTGCTGAGATCCAAGAAGCCATAACTGATGAATTAAAGAATGTCCAAAAAGAGAAATTTTCGGCAGCTATTCAGAAACTGTACGGCCACGCAAAAGCCTGTATATATGAGTATGCCAATGGAACTTATTTTGAATTTAAAAAAAAAAAGTATGTCTTCCTCATGTGTCTTCAATTTTTAAAAAAAAATAGTCCTAAAACTTTTGGACCACATTGTGTATATGAATAATTACGGATGCAATGCATGACATGAATAATAGTACGACATGAATAATATTAAATTTGGCATGTATATTGTTAAAAACATAGGCTAAAAGTCAAGCAATGCCAGGTCTGGCAAGCAGGAAAGATATCATTAAGTGGTTGACAGATTCATACAGTATCTATTACGCAGCAGATGCCCCAAAAAATGAACTGTCAGATATAATCAAACTGAACAATCCCACATTCAAGACATTTAGTTTTGACAGAATTTTGGCACAACAAGAACATATTCAATGTCTGCCTCCCTATCATCTGGAGCTTAATACAGCAAAAAAAAAAAATTTGATCTACTGCAAAAAACTAGAAAGATGCAAAAATGTAACTTTCAAGCTACAGGACATGGAAGAACTGGCTCACAACAGTTTTTTTATTTAATAATGATGGAACAGTGTCAGTGCACACACATGTAAAAGAACTCAAAACAAATTACACAGAATGAGCACACGATGGACATCTTCAAGAAATTTACAATAACATCAGGTCACCCAATTCTGATACAAACTTGAAGATGAATATGCAAAACTACCATTACTGTCAGACTCCAACTGAAGAAATGACATAATGAAGTATGAACACAAACCTTTTGTTCTAAAAAGAGAGAAGACACGCTGCCCACATGGTTGCTCCCCCTTACCTGCCCAACCTATGACGCCACTCTTCTCACACACCCGCTCATTGCATTCAGTGGTGCCATAACATTACAATTAGACTCTACACCCAAACTACTGGTTGTAAATACTGAATTACCAATGAAATACTGCGTGAACTAAACTGTACCACTACTATTACACCCAAACCCCAAACCAAAACTACCGATATAAACAGCCAATTATCGATGAAATATAGAGTAAGTTCAATACTACTACATACAAACCACAAAATAAGCTGCTCAGATAAAAAGTAAACTACCAATGTAATACTGTGTTTACTAAATTACTACTACACACTATAAAACACACATGTAACTACAAGTGACATTAGTGCATCAATAATGAAATACTGTGCAAATTTTACTACTACACTGAAATACATAATAACTGCTGGGCTCTGCAGTAAGCCACAAATAAAATTATTCACCAACTGAAACACTACAGCTCCTACTCATACCACACATGGCCCAGCTGAGCAACTGACACTTGTCCAACATCCACCACAATCCCTCTCCCAGTACTGTAAACACAGTGACCAGGCCATTCTACAGTATAACATAATACACTGTGACAGCTCATCATATGTACTGCTACCATAGTGACTACCACACCTTCAAAAACCTGTCTACTCATCACTTCAGCAAGCCTAATATTTTGGATTACACTTACATCTTTCTCTTCTATGATCTTCTTTGATTTTTTCTGCTGGACAGGTTTTGCAGGCTCTTGTTTCTCAACATCTTTCTTCTCTTCTTCTTCTTCATCTTCCCAGTTATCCTGCAATGAATAATTTAGCTGACAACAAATATACTGACCTACTTTCACAACATGAACAAAATTTGCAACAGCATGACAAACAATAATGTAATATACAATACAATATTCATAATACTAATGAAACTCGAAAGTGAACAGGCTGTCAACGGAACCCGAAAGTATGTCTTATCTTGATTTGTCTGTGACTGACAGCTGTTTAGCTATAATTAATACAAAAAGCTGATGAAAGTACCCCTTTCCTATATCGATAACTTTCACATACACATTCACACAGTTATATTTTTTCCATCGTGTTAGTGGCTAATAAAATAAAAAGTCGAGAGTAAATCATTTTACTGCCACGCACTTTCACATCTTCATCCTCATCCTCGCCTTCCCACTTATTGGCTCCCACGGAAGGCGCCGTTTTAATGTCATCCGGATCGAAATTATCAGCATCTGTAATATGACAATTTCAACGATGAACTTGACAACTCAAAAATCTGATAACAGAATCGCACATAAAAATACACACTTACCCCATTCATCATCCATGTTCGCAGGTTCACGTGAACAGAAATGTGGTCGGTGGGTGATGTGATAATTTAACGCTAGATAGCAACAGTATCTTGCGCAGCACAAAACCTGATTTCCAAAGACGAACCGCAAAAAAAATAACTAATTAGTTCAAACACAATAACTACCAAATATGTAACTTTAAAGAATCAAACTTTTCAAAACTACCAATATAGTGAGACACCAGAAAATACGGTGTTAGTTTAGTACACAACAGCATAAATTCCGCCATATTCTAGTCTATTCGCGGACGAGCTTCCACGCAGACGCCGCGCATGCGCGTCTGCGCCAAATTACAAACCTTGCTGCCACCTGTAACAGAAATACACACTGTAGTAGTGTCTGTGCTGTGAAATCACATTTTCTGCTGGTATGTTTCCGGTCTCTGTGCACTTGACCACCGAATTTCTTGACTAGATGGGTCCGCTTGCGAGACAGCAGCTTAACGTCAACACCAAGATAAATTTGGCGGAGTGAGATTCAACTAGTTGCATTTGTCCGTGCAAAATTGTAAGCACTCGTTCGGAACCGTTTCTATCTTGTTTGATTTCTGGAAGTAGTTTTGTGTTTTCAGACGTATTTTGTATTGGGTGGGAGTTGACAATCTGTTGTATGTACTTTACCCAAACATCAGTGTGACAATAATGTATATCTTTCAAAGCTGTTTTTGTCCCGAAGACATGAGATAACAGGTTCATCTGAAACGTCTGTCCGACTAATATTAATTTCAATGAGATACTGGCCCCGTTTATTGCCAGCATTAGGAAGTACCTGGATGACCTTACAAATAACAAACCCCACCCCCAGCTTCCATTTCACATTTTTATGACATTAAAGTAGCCGCATTACATTCTGCCAGTATCATATTATAAATAAGATGTATTTAAATTAAACCTATAGTGAAGTCTGTAGGCGTAAACATTGGTTTGAGTTGTTTACTGTGAATGGTCTGTAACAGAGGTGCTGTATCATACTATACCTCATTGTTTCTTTAAAATGTGCCATTAGGGAGGTCCAAAAACAGGAAAATCAAGTGAACATTTCAACTCCCAGTCTATGCTGAAGTCAGTTTTACTGAACAAGCACCTAATGTCGTAAATACACAACCCCTTTTAACTCTAGTGAGACAGTTAGGTATAAGTAAACATGGAGAACACATTTTGCAATGCAACAGTAATTCCACCTGATGAAATTAACTGGATAATATTCCTTTTATCTGCAAGCTAATGCTTCAGAAATCCAGATACTTCACAAGTTGAGGCAGATCTCAGGTATGTGTTGAAAAAGGCTTCAAAGAGTGTCTCTAGGTTGACTGTTGTGGTATCTCCTGACCCCTTGTCTCCTATACCATCAATTTACTTGTTAGGTATGAAAACCCTTGATCCAAAATCTCCTGGTTCTTCAGCATTCTGGTAAAAATTGAAATCTCCTGAAAACATGACTAAAACCTCAAGGACCCTCAAACAGCAGCTGAAGTAGATATCTAAATGGAATACTCCTATGATTAGTTGTGCATCTCTCACATAGGAGCAGTAACAAAATAATTACCTGTAAGAACTTAGGTTAGTATACGTACTAATTTAGGTATCATCATCCCATTGTGATTGTCAAATCTGAATCAATCACTGGGTCTGATAACAAAACACTATGAATATCATATATTCATATGTTTCACCCGACTTACACGGCCATCATCAGGTAGTCATACAAATTCATCAAAAGAAGTGTATTTTAGGAACAGTCCTCCCTTTTACCTACATTATATATGATATTTTGGTAACTTAGTTGCCAAATAATGAAATATTAAGTCATAAAAAGATTATTAAAACTGAATAAAAACTGTAATGTGCTGCATAGCTCCTTTGCTTTGCTCTGAATGCTGTGCGTTGTTTTGAAACATCCTGTGTTGTTTATGGGAGGAGGTCTGCTTGAATGTGTGGATACATAGTGGATATGGCTTGTATAACTAATATTTGTGGATGAACCTCTATGTGCAGAATGTTACTGTAAAGAATGCAACATTGGTAAAAATTATTAAAATTCATGATTACCTACTATTTTAAATTGAATTTTAATCATTTTTACCAACATAACATTTTTTACTGTAACATTCTGCACGTTAAGGTTGCATCCACAAATACATATTAGTTGTATAAGCCATATCCACTGTGCATCCACAGATTGAAACAGACCTTCAATCAACAACACAGGGAATTTCAAAACAACACACAAAATTTACAGCGAAGCAGAGCATCTCTGCAGCACATTACAGTTTCTATTCAGTTTTAATCATCTTTTTATAAATATTACTATTCCATTACTTGGAATAATAAATAAGTTTCCAAGATATCATATGTAATGCTTTTAAAAGGGAGACCTGTACCTAAAATACATTTATTTTGATGAATCTGTATTGACAACCTGATGATGGCCACATATGTCAGCTGAAACATGTTGTAGTAAACATATGAATGTGTGATATTCATAGTGTTTTGTTACTCAGACCCTGTGATAAATACAGTTTAGGTGCCAGATTAAAGGAATTCTGCTGTATATAATCCATGCACTTGAAAAGCCAACATTACCATATTTCCCGGCCCATAAGACACACCGTGATTTTTTCGTTAGATATTTTAGAAAAAAATAATGTATTTTAATTTTAGTAATTTATTGGAAGAAAACAGGATTGTTACATACCAAAATTAGCAACCATAATTTAATTTATTCGTCACAGAAACCCAGAAAATCGTGACTGCCACGGAAATCATCTTCATGGTTGTTTTCACTCGATGCATCACTTTCTTCATATAAAATGTCATCTTCACTTCCATCTAGTGCATTGCTAATGCCATATTTTTTAAAGACTTTACAATAGTCTCACTTTTAACTCGCTGCCAGGAATTTTTCACCCACTCGCAAACATTAGAAATCGAAGGCTGTTTCACTCTTCCTGCCAGTGTAACGTGATGAGTT
>Ga0209628_10003964_pt1 | contig 10551 bp, 6 predicted proteins | sample TergutCu122P4_FD_187285 | JGI IMG/M metagenome (GOLD analysis project Ga0209628, IMG submission 187285) | Cubitermes ugandensis P4 segment gut microbial communities from Kakamega Forest, Kenya - Cu122 P4 (SPAdes) (version 2) | ecosystem: Host-associated > Arthropoda: Insects > Digestive system >... | reverse complement strand
CTCTGGCCATTATCTCCGTAACCGTTCAACTTTGGATATAGGTGTTTTGGGTTATATCGGTATAGTTTAACATAAGGAACACTCTCCCGAAGTATTGCACATTCCTCCTGGGACACCCTGTATAAAGACAATTGTTACCAGAACTCTCCTCATGACTGGGGTGCGGTGTTGACCACCCACCCATCTAGCACTGAGGTTATGAATGAGTAGAGCTATACCTCTATTCTGCCCTGTGTCTGCATGGCATATTATGGGAAGACCTTTACCTCTGTGGTACACAAAAATTCAGTTCATAACCCACAAAGAACAGTCTGTTTCCATTAGACAGGCCAATCAGTGAATGATTTATAGTGAACACATATACAGTGTGGCCAAAATGCAGGCTTTTTAGTATTAAATTTGGTGGTACATAATTAACCACTAAGCTTTAAAGATTTAATCCACTCTGGCTGCCCACTGCACATGCAATTTCAATCCTTTGCTAAGCTACTTACATCTCCTTTGTCATTGCACTATGAGAAACTACATTAAGAAGAGTATGGAACATTTAATTTTGTTAAATTCTACTGCATTAGACACAACAAGGTTCAACACCTGCATGCTTGGATGTTTTGACTATTTTACAAAATCTATCAACTGCACAGGCCATATAGCATCATTACAAGTAATAAATCAGTCAGGATGAGAATGGAAGTATTGATGGTATATTTTAAAGAACTTATCTCAATATTCTGCAGAAGATTTAAGAAAATCATTAAAAATGTAAGTCAAGAGAGCTGTTGTCCAGACTGAGATTTCAGCCTAGCTTTTTTCAATACAAAACAGGGCTACTAACCCTAAGATTGCCATATTCTGATTACGATGCCTTAGTACTGAACAGCAGTTCTCAAGCAGTTGACATAAGTGGAAACATTCTAAGCATTAATGACTTCCAAAGACTAAAAATTTATTTACTGGTAAGTACTGTAACAGGGTAGAATTCCTTTAGTCAGGCATTACACAGGCTAGGAATTATGCAGGTTCAGGGAAGTTCTGAGAAATAAAACACAGAAATCTCAACACTGGTACAAAACAACATGCACATTTATTTTTCATAGTTGGTACACTGATTAGACTACAGGCTGGATGGTCCAGGGTTCAATTCCCAGCAGTGATAAGAAGGATTTTAATTTTTTCAAAACATCCAGACCAGCTCTGAGACCCACTCAGCCTCCTACTTAACAGCTGTCAGAGGTAGTTGCGGGGAGGTAGCAGCCAGTGCATAAAGATGACCAGCCACCTACATCTGGTGCTGTGATTAAGAATGGGTGAAGCTATTTGCATATCTTCTCTCTTCCTGCATGTTTTCATGTCATGAACAGGAACAACTTTACCACGTTTTTTTATGTTTTTCTGACCGTGCATCATAGTATAGACTTTTTCAAATTACCAACTTAATGCACAATTCTTTTATTTTTCAACAATATGTATGTTACACTACGTTCCTCAACATGTTTCGAGCAGCACGCTGCTCGAAACATGTTGAGGAACGTAGTGTAACATACATATTGTTGAAAAATAAAAGTATTCTGCATTAAGCTGGTAATTTAAAAAACTTCACCACTGTTAATTTTAAAAAAAATAAGAGCCTACCGGAAGGTAGAGAGCATGTTATCATATCTCCCGCCTGCTGCAATAACATCCAATCCACTTCGCCTTCGTTTCTTCTTTAGTTCACATAGAAACTGACACATCATACCAGAATACTGCTGAACATTGTACACAAGCCCTGGGGCAATGACGATAGGACACTGCAACATACAGCAGTAAGGATATAAAACCTCTGTAAGTTACATGGTTGAGTGGCACAATCACAATACCATACAAACATAACACAGTGTGTCAAAGGTTTTGTTTAAGAGGGTCTGATTCATAATGTTTATAAAACACAATCACCCAATCAATTTAAAAATAAAATACTGGTATTTACATTACATCTTAGGAGGAACATCACACACCACTAATCATGTTCTGGAGCAGAAAAAAAAATGTTAGAGAATCAGGCTGCCATTTCAAACACATAAAGTAATAATGTATGAATTTATAGCATTAAGAAAGTGTTTTGTTATACAGCCTTCAGAATGATAACTACAATATATCAAATCATTACAGCAAACAGAAGAAATAATTGTGCCACACATAAAGCATTCTGCATTACAGACTGAAATATAAAAACTGCTGCAAATCACACTTTTAATAACTTCTGCAGTCAAATTATCTGTAGGTTAAAACAAAAAGGATGAGATGGGCTGGACATGAGGCATGCCTGTGGGGTGGGGGGAATGCATCATAATTGTGGTTAGAAAAGCTTGTTGGAACAGATCCTGTAAGAGACCTGGATGTGAAACAATAACAGCAAAACTGATCATCAATTATCTGAGTGTCACTAAGTGGACTGCATTCAACTGGCTCAAAGCTGGAGTCCAATTGTTGGTTTTTGTGAATATGATTATGAACCTTTAGGTTCCATTAAAGCAGGACATTTGTTAAAATTTATAGTCTTCTGGGCTGTGATGTTATGTAGTTTGGTGGATAGGTATCAATGTTTCAGGGCAACCTGTTACCTACATTTGTGTCTTCTACTTTCAGCAGGGAGACACTATCACATTCCAGAAAACCATGAACTTCACATTCAATGCCATGAGAACCTCAAATCTCAGGGAATTCTGTGACTAACTACATGAGAACAATCCACAGAAGATTCTGATAATGGAGTTAGTTGAAAAGTAGGAGTTAAAGGTGTAAAAAATGTTTATCTACTGTTCATATGTAGGAATGAAGTACTGCAGCTAGATTTAGACTCCAACAATCAGCCAAATACTGAGGAGACCCCAACACCTTAAGTATGAATGTTTTCACAAATTTACTTCACCTTTTGAAAAAGTAAATTGTAATATCCAGCATCCATTCTTCTGGGATGTGACACTGTGTCAAAAGGTCTTCTGAGACCTCTCAACCCTTTAAGATGAGACCATTTCAATGTCTCAAAACAATGGGAACCAAAACCCCAGTGACATGGCATCATGTCCACAAAGAATGGGTACCTCAACCACACCACTGCAAATACCTAAACATTCACAGTGTAACATCCATATTCCATGTACTGAGGAACAAAAATTTCAGGTCTCTAATGAGAAATGCAGTTATGTAACTGGTCATAATTCTCAGGCTAAACCTGCAATGTCCACATAATACATGGACCCATTACACGTATGAATAAAATGAAGAATATCCAATTACCTTCACTCCAAGAGCTTCTGTGTTGGTGATAATTGTCTCTAATTCATGAAGGCCTTGCTTGGCTAATGATGCTGCCTCACCCTTCCTATTGGTGATAACACGCAATGTGCTAGCTACTTTGGAAATTGGACCCTCCATTTCAGTTAGACTAAAAAATGTCGCCATTGCTTGGTCCGTTAAACAAGGACTGATTAAATGAGTTTGCATTTGAAACTTTGAGCTTTTCTCAGCCTGCCAACAATGTAGAAACAATAGCCTATTAACAACCACAACGAAATACTAAGTCTAATGCATGAGGCAAGATGGCATCCATTCTCAGCAATACCAAGATACAACCATGACCATTTAAGAATATATTTTGAAGTCATCAGTATCAAAGGGCATGAGAATGTCAACCTCTGAATATTCTTTGTAGATCTCACACATCATGATGTAAATATAAATAATACGAAAAATTTTCAGGAAATTTGCACCTCTGCAAATTTAAATGGCCACTGTAGGCACTTCAAGTCATTCAAATGTAAACACAGAAGTTAATGATGCAGGACTGTTCATATGACTTTGGTGTTTCAACTGATATTCACACACAAAATGTTTGCAGACTGTTAATTTAACATTTCCTGGTTAAAGCAAACCTCACCCTGGCCTCACTAAGCATGGTGTAAATGTCATGGTACTTCTCTTCTGCCACCCCACAGTGCATCAAAATTCCTTTCAAGAGAGATGCGTGATTCAGACGAATCAGGCAAGTTTTGTTCTGAAGGCTGCGGAACTCATTCACAACTTCCCAAGCTACAGTAAGTAATTCAGCTTCTGCCATCAAAGTTCCTGCAACAAGATGAACCTACAGAAACGCAGAAGTCACTGATCCTCATCTATGTACATTACAGCATACAAGGAAATTAAAGCTACATAATATGCAGAACAATTCTGTCATGCAATAGCAGTGGTAGCATTACATCAACATATAGACCCAGAGATGAGATTTGTAAGCAGCATTAATATAAAAAAAGGGCCAACAGAAAAAGAATAATGCACTATGTGAGAAGATTGAATTTTAAGATTATATTAGATGTCTGAAAAAGGTGTGACACAACTGGATATTTGTATATGAAAAAAAAACATCTATTTCAAAGAGAAAACAACCACATTCTTACATAACATGGATGTCTACAATTTGCTTCCATGTGTTCATATCATCTAACATGTTTACTATAAGCAACATTAATTGCTCAACAGTCACCAAAATGATATAGTACTTGATGGGAATATAGCCAACAAGAGTGATATGGCCAAATGGCCCTTGCGAAATGGTGTAATAAATGTGACGACAGATGGTATATGTAGCACGTCGGGAAGACTGGGCAGTGTATGTCTGTGATAACACATTCCATCTGAAGGCGTCCCAGCAATCCACATCATCACCAAAAGGAAAATTGTTGGATGTGAAAGTGGTTGATGTAATAACAGTGAAGTAGGTTTCAGTTTATTAACTTTATCTCGATACACATGTTTTAAATTGCATGTACAACACTTTAAAGATCATTTATTGTAGTTTAAACTGCTGTAATAGCAACTGTTGTAAATTATTGTTTGTTCAATGTAATATTTGTTCAAAGGCAAATAAGGTGTGTGAGGGTTAAGCAGCCATTCCTTGGCCCCTAAGCGGACGTGATCGGTAACCTTGCAAGTTTTACAAGCTTTTGAAAGAAATTACCTCATTTATTTGTTTTAAACAATGGGAAAATACAGCAAGAAAAATCTAAGAGGTAACTGGCAGAAGGAGGATATGCAGAATGCAATGAGGGTAGTGAGAACAAGCAAACTATCAACTAACGCAGCTGCTATCCATTATAAAGTCCCAAGAAGGACTCTTAAGAGCATAATTGGCTGAAAATAAGTACAGTAAATCTAAACTGGGGAGGAAAACTGTAATTTCACCACAGCAGGGGAAAGAGTTATCCAAGAAAATTATTAGGGTAGCTCAAACTGAGTGCCCATAACTTTAAAGATACTGAGAATGTGTGTGTGTTCACAGACTGAGAAAACCAACATACCAAATCCATTTGTGATGGAAAAAGGAATGGCTGGTTTTGCTTGGGTAGAGGGTTTTTTAAGCATCATAATCCCATGACTGCATCCCGCAAAGTGCAATATCTTAATCCTGGAAGAGCCCAGAAATTGAACTGCTTCATTTTTAATGACTACTTGCAAAACTTAGATAACAATGGAAGAAGTAGAAGTAACAAACAAACCGGAGTGCATTTATAATGTTGATGAAAAAGTATGTAGTTTGTGCCTTCAAAATTAACATCAGTTGTACACACCACTTAAATAAATGTTGACTGGAAATATTACCAGCACTCCTTGGCCATATTACCTTCAGGGGTGTTGACAATATGGCCAGTTGCAAACTTTTAGAAAAACTCGTACAACTTCATACCCAATGGGATTTCATCAATGATCTTTATTTGTTTATGAAAACAAATGATCTGTCTAAGCAACAACCATGATAAGTACTGACTTTTCCTGCAATTTCAAGGTGAAAAAAATTCAGTATTCCTCATTCCTCACAGGTACCTTACTCAAACTCCTTCCACCTGTTCTTGAGCACACTTCTGGTCACTGCTGCAATTACCTGCGATGCAATGCCAGTGTCTCAAGGTCTGAAAATGTCTCGTGACCTACAACATTCTTCACACAGTCCCAAAGGTAGAAATCCAGCACAATTAGGTCTGGTGACCTTCTAGACCATACTAGCATGCCATGTCATACTCCATTTATTTACAAAATGACAATGCAACCAAAATATGGTGATGTGCCGTCCTGCCACAACTGTGCATCATTAGAAAAATTGTCGGACAGCCTACTCCTTGTGGCTTTCAACTCCCCATCCCCTTTCTCCCACCACAAGGGTCCAATGATGGAATCCTTCATCACACCACACATGTATTTTTGGTGAGTCTTTCTAAATGATTTATATCAGGTGGTTTGCCACTCCAGGCTCAAAAAAATATGCCTGTTCACCAAACTACTTAAATGAAAAACTAATGTCATGAAAGTCTCATTACTGTCAGTTTTATCCAGCATTTGTCTGCGAAATGTGTTTCAGGCACTGCTGTCTTCCAGTTTGATAAACTGATGCCACTACAATTTGAAAGTACATGAACTTAAACATTTGTGCATAACATTATAAATTATAGACAAGAAAAAATGTAGCTGCTTGTTTGGCACATGGACTTTAGAGGGTTACGATTGAATGTGTGACTTACGTGCTCATCTTTGTTGGGTATTCTTGGTGTCCTCGGAAATTATTCCACAGAACACTCTTTCTTCAAGTGTCTATTCCACTTCCTGATGGGGCCGTAGCTTGGTGCTTAACCTCTGCACACTAATTGAAACCTACACTGAACATGTTTAATGGATTTCACCTCAGCAACCCCCTGCTGAACTGTCACCATAGTGATCATATGTACTGATACACAGCAATGCCCTAAGTGCTTTAGGTAAACCATCAGTACCAATACATTAAGGGGGAAGGGAGGACAAAAGGCAGGTTTTTTTTCCCCTTTGTAATAAATAGTTTTCCACACTGCACAAATGTTTTGTTGCATGCCTTTTTCAGACATGATGTATTAAGACAATATTTCAATTGCACTGGATGAGCTTCAGCAATAAAGAATGTGGAAGAAGTTGCAGCCTACATTTCTGTCAACGAACGGGAAAATCAAGAGGTCAGCAAAACCTGTCAGGACAGCTACAGCAGAGTGCTGACTTAATAAATCTCTGTAGGAATAGTTTGTCTCACACTAAATTCAGCTTTAACAAAATGGGGATTACACAAAATTAAATAAAAACATTGTTGAATCCTGCACACTGCACATACCTGCATTTGGACTGACAATATCAAATGCACACTCGTAGAGTTCTCTTGGATGAATGCCATATACTCTCTTCTCCCTGTATACTTTATCAATGGCATATCTCTTAAAACAAGTAATCCCATTCCAGACCACATAGCGTGCAAATGGGACACGAAGGTCATGTGGAAGGGTGACAATGCCACCTGAATGAGCCATCAGTCGCACACAGGATTCTGTGTTGTCATATAACATGTTCTGTGGCATCAGGAGAGGAGGTGACAGACAGGTGGCACCATGTTTCTCGAACACTTGTACAATTCTTTCTTTTGCCAGTTCTTGCAGCATCGGTGGCAAAGGTAATGATGTATTCTTGCCAACACTCATGTCAAATATTATGTCTTCGGCCCGCGTCACTTTCTGTCACACAAAAAATAAAACATAATACAGCACATTGTTGTTTGGTCATACCTCACAGACTTCCCTGTGCTCTGTTACCTAAAACTCTTTTTCAGAGGTGAAACCTGACTGCAAGTTTTTGTTTTCAATCCATAACCTAAGGATATGCCAGTAGACAGACTTGTGACAGCTAACTACAGACTTTTACTTACCTGCTTAAAGCAAGAACCCACAAGGTACTTATATGCTTTGCTCTGAGGATTGGATAATGTGTGACGAACCATTTCCTGCAGTTCTGCTTCTTCCAGCTGTGGTGGTGGGACATAATCTGACTGCAGTAACTCAAGAGATGTTGGACGTTGACTTGGATCATGCTGTAGGAGCCACCTGCATTATTCAAGTGTTACAGTTAAGTCCTAATGATTGAACACACATAAATAAACTGACAGTTACAAAGACAGCAACAAAATTCCTGCTTTTGCAGTACCCAAAACTTTATAACTTTGTTTATAAAACTCAACACTGGAACCTACTATAACCAGCTGAATTGAGTTCACAACTTCATATGGTTTTTCACACATTATTCATCAGATAAATCACTTAAATTATTTAATTAAACTTACAAATTATATAACATTATGTTGTATGACTTGATTGGGTAAGTGGGAGTCAAACTTGTGTCAACTGGAGATCAAACATGGATAAGCAACTGTAATGAGTACAGTCACTCAAAGAAAAACACTTGAACACAACTTAGTAACTATGAAATTATGTCCAATCAAAACAAAATCTGAAGTGAAGTTAATATCAAGGTTAATAATTCACAGTTTAAATTGCACAGAAATCAAAGTACATACCTAATGATATGGATCTGTTCTGTTCGTCCATCTTCTGTAAAATCAGAAGGCAAAATAATCATGCTGTTCCGAAGATTTACCAAAACTTTCACCCTCTCCATGCCTGTTGCAAGTGGACGATAACACATCTCAAAGAAAATTATTCCTAAACTGTAGAGGTCAACTTTCTGGAAACAAAAGTCAAAACATCCCATCGGTATCATGAATTTAAGCGTAGCTGTCTAGGAGGCTCACTAATTCAGTACAGTGTTGTATACTGTTTTGTTACTTGATACAGTTCTGTAAGACACAACAGCAAATCAAGTAATGATCAAGTCATGAAAACAAAACACACCACAATAATTCTTGAGAACTGTCAGTATAATTTCTTGTACATCCTGGTAAAAACTGACACAAAAAATAGCACATTTACCTGAATACAAGATGAGACTTTTCCTTAAATTCAGTTTTTCAATAAGCGGTAAAATGTAAAGTCACCCCGCGACATGACTATGCAGGCAAAGAGGAAAGCAGAGATATAGCTCCAACACCTTCGCAATCTCAGCACTAGAAGTGGGTGGGTGATGGTGCTGTCTTGAATTTACACACGAAGCACCAAACTTGAGCATTCTGTGCCCAAACAAGTCACGCTTTGAAAAACGTTCACAAGATTAATGACATTAAAAACTGGGAAAAAATAGCCATGATCACCTCCACAAACATGCTCTTGTAAACAAACCATTCAAAGACCACCTAAAGCAGCTGTGTAATGAGTGCTCTTGGAAGGGGATCACACTGTGACCCAGGCTGGAAGAATCAAGATGCCCAATGTGACTCTTCTTTGTCAGTGGTTCACCACAGTATGGCAGCACATGTCACCAAGTATGGTTGTGAAGGTGTATATCCATCATGGTATATTGTGGAATAATAGTAAAGAGTTTGAAAAGGCAGCAGTGAATTTAAGAAGATGAAGGCACTGCTTGTGAAAATTGATATTCCACAAAGAAGGAAAATAGAGAGAGTGACACTGATTGGTGAATGCAAATGAAATATGACCTATTTTGTGCATTAATTACAAGAAATTAAGAGTAAAATATTCTCAGCATACATTTGGCTGGTGGTAGGGTCCTCAATTCAGATACACACATGTTCCCTTGGTAGATACATTTTATTTTCGGCTGTCTTCAATTAAGGTTGTCTTGTATTCTGATAAATATAGTACATTACTCTAAACAGCCATGCTTGTGGCCAACAGTGACAGACATACTGCAAACAATAAACAAGAAATTAGCATCAAATGATTCTGTCACATAAGAGTAGTTTTCTATAGATCTTGTCTTCTTATCAACAATTTATAAAGTTATTGATAAGAAGACAAGCTTGTTCATGCCAATGGCTACCTCAAGTAACAACAGTAACACTGTGAGCAATAAATTGGAAAGAGGATTCTTCTGTTGAGGGATATGACCCTGCATCACAAAGTAATCAGATCCTGACATTGTGGAAGAAAATACTGCCTTCAAAACATCAGGATCCATTTGCCCCCTGACACAACTATGTCATATCCTAGAAGAGGAGAATCCACAGCTACACCTGTACAAATACCCAAAAACTCGAAAACTGAAATGAGGTTAAGGGAACTAAAATTTATGCAAGTCAACCCATATAATATACACTGGACCTGAGGTGAGGAGTAAAAAATGAAAGAGAAAAAAGTTTCACAAACAATACCCCAAAATGATGAACTAACATTTTGTGACGTCGTTAAATGTGACGCTACTGCAAATGAATCAGCTTTCCTTACCTGATTGTAAACTTCCTTACTTCCTGATATAGTAAGTTCAGGAGCAACATACAAGGCTGTTCCTACATGACCAGTTAAGGAACCATCCCCCATTTCCTGTGAAAATGAACGCGTGTCTGTCACCGTACCATCAGCAGTATTATCCTTCATAGAAGTGGAGGCTGAATGTCTGAAACAGAAACACATGCAACATCATTTAAAATCTATCCTACTCAATGTAACAGTATCTTGCTGCACTGAATTAATGGGTAGACCATAACTACTAAAAAGTTGTGATTAAAGAGAGTGAAAAGATGCAAAAGTTGGTGGGTGGGTTGGGGGGTGCCTGTGTGCATGTGAGTGGGTGGGTTTGTAGGTGCGTGAGTGAGTGAGA
>Ga0209628_10003963_pt1 | contig 10552 bp, 10 predicted proteins | sample TergutCu122P4_FD_187285 | JGI IMG/M metagenome (GOLD analysis project Ga0209628, IMG submission 187285) | Cubitermes ugandensis P4 segment gut microbial communities from Kakamega Forest, Kenya - Cu122 P4 (SPAdes) (version 2) | ecosystem: Host-associated > Arthropoda: Insects > Digestive system... | reverse complement strand
CGCGGATTGCGCCCGGCACGTGCAGGGCGATGCTTCACGGAGAAGGCGCCAAAGCCCCGCAGTTCGACGCGGTCGCCGCGTGCGAGCGCCGCCACGATCTCCTCTAGGATCGCGTTTACGATGTTCTCGACATCCCGCTGGTACAGGTGCGGGTTGTGCTCGGCAATACGCTGAACAAGTTCGGATTTGATCATCGAATAGTGGTACCCGGGAAGGTGCAGATAGTCATTTCCGTGAAAATACCTTGAATTGTCAAGACGCTAAATGCAGCCTAGTTGCCGCGAATTGGCTGACAGACACCATTCTGGCCCCGGGGGCAATGCCCGGCCAGACTGGCAAATTTTCCATACCTCGCGTCGTCCCCCGTCAATTTGGAGGAAATTTTGAGACAATTTGGCGCTCAATTGGGCGCCGCCGGCTGCCACAGTGCAAGCATCCCGTCCATTCCGAGCCGGTCAACCGCCTGCGTGACACCGCTCTGCTGGAGCTGATGCGCGATCGTACCCAGACCAAGAGCTTCGAGCGTGACAGCCGCCGTTGTACGCAGAAAGGACAGGTCACCCAGGCGGGGGTGCAACTTGTAATCGCGGACCGGCAGCCCCTTCGTGACGCCTTTCTGTGCGACAAGCCAAGCCACGGCTGTCCTTTCGTCACCGAGTTCATCGATCAGTTTCAAATCAATGGCTTGCCGCCCGGTGAAGACCCGGCCATCAGCGACTTTTTCAAGATTCGCATCGTCCATGCCGCGCCGCTCCTTTACCATTCCCCTGAACCAAGCGTAGGAATCCTTCACCAGTGAGTCCAGCGCTGCGCGCGCCTCAGGACTGGTCGGTTCGTAACCATTCGGCGCGGCTTTCAGGGGGGATGACTTCACTTCTTCGATCTTCACGCCAATGGTTTTCAGGAGATCGGCGACATTGGGGTATTGGAACAGCACGCCGATCGAGCCGACCAGCGAGCTCTGCTGGGCAACGATGTGGTCGGAGGCGATCGCGGCAATGTAGCCGCCAGAGGCCGCGAGACCTTCCACCACAACGACGAGCGGCTTTTTGGCCTTCAGCCGCATCAGCGAATCGTACAGCTGCTCGGAGCCGGCGGTGGTACCACCAGGCGAGTTGATATGAACGATGACAGCGTCGGCGCGCGAGTTTTCCAACCGCTCCAGTGCCTCGACCCGATCAACGTCGTTGCGAATCAGCCCCTCGATGCGCACCCGCGCAATTGAGCCCGCAGAGGTGAACGAACCGCGCGACCCCGGCGTTTCCGTCAGGGCAAAGCCCGCAATCGCCGCAATCGCGATCAACGCGGCGAGAACGCGCCAGAAGGTCAATTTGCGGCGAATCCTGCGGCGATCGACGATCATATCCGAATCGAGCGACATTTAAGAATCTCCTGACAAGTCGGCGCGTTGGACCCTCGCAGGCCACTGCCTCGTTTGGATACATCAATTGCAATGTAATTTGAAGAAATGAAGGACTCTTCCTTTAACTCCTGCCGAGATCCAATATCCGCCGGCGGATGGTACAAAGGTAATCTCGAACACAAATCTTTGAACAGCTGCCGCAGAGGATCATGCCGAGAATCATGCAGTGGCTTTTCGTCGTGCCCGCCGGGCCAAGGCGAAAACAGCCGCGATCGCCGCAGCGAAGCCTGACGCCGCGCCGACGCCAAGCGCCCAGCGCGGTCCGTAATTGTTGGCGACCCAGCCGACGATCGGCGCTCCAATCGGTGTGCCCCCGAGCGCGACGCCCACGCGCAACGCCATCACGCGTCCACGCATGGCGGGCTCGGTTGTGAGCTGCATCAGGCTGTTCGACGTGTTGGTGACGGTCAGTGCCGCGATGCCAGTGATGACGAGGGCGCCGGCGAAGAACCAATAGCCCGGCGCAATGGCAGCCAGCGTGCAGCCGACCCCGAAGACGACGGCCCCGAGCAGCAGCAATGAGAAGTAGGGCTTCTCGCGGCGCGCGCCCAAAAGCGCGCCCGCGACCGTGCCAATCGCCATGCTCGACGATAGAAGGCCAAATCCGCCGGCGTCCGTGTGGAAGACGCTGACGGCCATGGTCGAGATGAAAATCGGAAAGTTCAGGCCGAAGGTCCCGATCAGGAACAGCATCACCAGAATGGCTTTAAGGTCCGGACGACCCCACACATAGCGGAGTCCCTCGGTAAAGCCGCCTCTGGCCAGATGTGCTCTGGCGTTCGGACGAAGCTCGGCGGCGCGCAAAAACGCGAGGGATATCAGCACTGCGATGAAGGACGCGCCGTTGATCAGGAAGCCCCAGCCCGTGCCGATCGCGGCGATGACCAGACCCGAGACGGCCGGCCCGATCATCCGTGCAGCATTGAACGAGGTGGAGTTGAGCGCCACCGCGTTGTGCAAGTCTTCATCCCCGGTCACCAGCTCCGCAACGAAGGTCTGGCGTACCGGCGCGTCGAACGCTGCCGCACTGCCAAACAGGAAGGCGAAGATGTAGACATGCCAGAGCTGGACGACGCCGGCGACTGTCAGCGCTCCCAATGCCAGAGCGAGAGCGCCCATCGTCGCTTGTGTGGCGATCAGCAGCTTACGCTGATTGAGACGGTCGGCGGCAGAGCCGGTCCATGGCAGCAGAAGGAACTGCGGCCCGAACTGCAGCGCCATGACCAAGCCGACAGCTGAGGCGTCGTGATGTGTGAGCTGTGTAAGCACCAGCCAATCCTGGGCCGTCCGCTGCACCCAGGTGCCGACATTGGAGACGAAGGCACCGACAACCCAGACTCGATAGTTGAAGCTTCTCAGAGACTGGAAGACACCCGGACCGGGAGCCATCATGGATGCTCCGGGGCATTGCCGCCGTGAAAGCGGCCAAAATGCCGGGCGCAAAAAAGCGCTGTCAGAAGTGCGCCAGCGCCGAACGCGGCGACGTCAGCCGTGTTCCGCAATCCAAAATCGCCGACGCGGCAGATGAGCAAGTAGCCGACAGCGATGTTCAAAAAACCCCAGAGCACGTTGACTGTTGATGAGGAAAGTCCTTCTCCCGGCGGCTTGGCGAAGGGACTCTGAAACGACCTGCCCATCATGCCGCTGACGAAATGGGGGATCGCGTTCGCAAGGAAGGCGCCGCCAAGGAAATAGGACAGGAGCGAAAGCCAGTACCAAGCCATCTCAAACGCTCCTCATCGACAGGAGGGCACGCGTCCGAACCACCTCACCGATAGGATGGATTACCGGGTAACCAGCGAGACCTTTCTGCAGGTCGATGACGATGAGGGCGGTGTTTGGATCGAGTGTGGTCAACGCCATGGAAGCTCCTCCGGAAATTCAAGTGGCCCAACCGGACGTCGGGGCGCCGAGCCATGGATCATTCGTCAACGAGCCGCTTAAGCAGCGCGACAGCCTTCGCAAGCTCGTCCTGTTCCTGCGGCGAGAGCCGCGCCTGGAGCGTGCGGGTCAGCCAGTCCTGGCGTGCCGCGCGTCCCTCTTCAACCCATTTGCGGCAAACGTCCGTGAGCGAGAGGAGCGTCTGCCGCCCATCCGCCGGATCAGGCGCTCCGCTGACCAGGCCAGCACTATCCAGGGCTGCGATGACGGGGGCCATCGACTGCGGACGCATCCCCGCTGCTCGCGCGAGACTGGAGGCCGTGGCAGGCCCGTCCTTCTCAAGGCGAAGCAGCACGGACACCTGCGAAGGTGTCAGGTCCCCAACGTGCGCCTGTTCGCGCAGGCGGCGCTTCAGCTTGCCCAGCAAGGCGCGGAGGTCCTGCGCCAAGGCTGAGGCGAGCATAGCTTGCTGATGGTCCCGAGCAGTGAACATGCCGGGCAGGCTAGCATATAGACAGGTAAACTGTAAAGTTCATCTGTTCAGATGGACTGGGTAATTTGAGGGACGGTGGATCTTCAACAACGGCCAGCAAGCATCGCGTGCATCAAAGCCCCGGCCAACGGCCGGGGCTTTGATGCTTCGGGATAAGCAGTTGGCGCGCTTACTTGTCGGCGCCGCGGTTCTTGAGCGCAGTGCCCAGAATATCGCCAAGCGTCGCACCGGAATCGGAGGAGCCGTATTGGGCGATGGCTTCCTTCTCTTCGGCAACTTCCAGCGCCTTGATCGACACCTGGACCTTGCGGGCCTTCTTGTCGAACTGGATTACCCGCGCATCGACCTTCTCGCCAACCGCAAAGCGTTCGACGCGCTGATCGTTGCGGTCACGGGCAAGCTCGGAGCGCTTGATGAAGGTGGCAAAGTCGGTACCAACGATCTTCACATCGATACCGCCCTCCTTCACTTCGAGCACCTCGCAAGTCACGACCGCGCCCTTCTTGACATCGCCAGGCTCGGCAAAGGGATCGCCTTCCAGCTGCTTGATGCCGAGCGAAATGCGCTCCTTCTCGACATCCACATCGAGCACCACGGCTTTGACCATGTCGCCCTTCTTGTAGTTGTCGATGACCTGTTCGCCCGGGAACTTCCAGTCGAGATCGGAAAGATGAACCATGCCGTCGACATCGCCTTCCAACCCCAAGAACAGGCCGAACTCGGTCTTGTTCTTGACCTCACCCTCGACCAGCGAACCAACCGGGTGCTTTTCGACGAAGACTTCCCAAGGATTGCGCATGGTCTGCTTGAGACCGAGCGAGATGCGGCGCTTGACCGAGTCGACTTCCAGGACCTGCACTTCGACTTCCTGTGAGGTCGAGACGATCTTGCCGGGGTGCATGTTCTTCTTGGTCCACGACATCTCGGAGACGTGGATCAGGCCTTCGATGCCCGGCTCGAGCTCGACGAACGCGCCGTAGTCGGTGATATTGGTGACGCGGCCGTTGAAGCGCGATTGCAACGGGTACTTGGCCTCAATGCCCTGCCACGGATCATCCAGCAGCTGCTTCATGCCGAGCGAGATGCGGTGGGTCTCGTGGTTGATCTTGATGATCTTGACCTTCACCGTCTGGCCGATGGTCAGAACCTCGGTCGGATGATTGACGCGCCGCCATGCAATATCGGTGACGTGCAGCAGGCCGTCGATACCACCGAGATCAACGAAGGCACCGTAATCGGTGATGTTCTTGACCACGCCGTCGATCACCTGGCCCTCTTCGAGGTTCTGCACCAGTTCCTGACGCTGCTCGGCGCGGGTCTCTTCCAGCACCGTACGTCGGGACACGACGATGTTGCCACGACGACGATCCATTTTGAGGATCTGGAAGGGCTGGGCGTTGTTCATCAGCGGCGCAACGTCGCGGATCGGACGAATGTCGACCTGCGAGCGCGGCAGGAAGGCCACAGCGCCGTCGAGGTCGACAGTGAAGCCGCCCTTGACCTGGTTGAAGATGACACCCGTGACCTTTTCGTTGTTCTGGAACGCCTTCTCCAGCTTGCCCCAGCTTTCTTCGCGGCGCGCCTTGTCGCGCGACAGCACGGCCTCACCGAGGGCGTTTTCGATGCGATCGAGGAACACTTCCACCTCGTCGCCAACTTTGAGATCGCTTTCGCGGCCAGGGCCGGAAAATTCGCGTAACGCAACGCGGCCCTCGGTCTTCAGGCCGACATCGATGACGGCCATATCCTTTTCAATTGCAACCACCTTGCCCTTGACGACGGAGCTTTCCTGCAGGTTGCCGCCAGCGAAGGACTCATCGAGCATCGCGGCGAAATCATCACGTGTCGGGCTGTAGGTATTCGCAGTAGTCGAAGCCATTTGTTCTCCAGTTGCGGAAGTCTTGCCGGCCGTTCGGTTATAGGGCGTAATGCACGTGCGGTGTCATAAGGTCCGCAAATACCTCAGGTGACCGCTCTTAGCTCCGGCCTTGACCGGAAACAGCAGAGCGGGCCGGCTGTACCTGCACGTTCACTACGGAAATTTTCCGGAACCTGGACGTCACCGTCCCCAAAACGGGGACCGAACGATTGACATTCAAGAGCGGGAGCGGGCTTTTCCTCCAATGACGGCTGCGGCTTAACCCCGCTGCCGGCCCGCTCGGACGGCCTCGACAATGTCAATAGCGGCCCGGACGCCGCTTTCTATATCCAGTTGAGAGTTATCTAGCAAGTAAGCATCGGGAGCCGGCTTCAGAGGCGCAATCGGCCTGTTCTTGTCGCGTTCGTCACGCCGCAGGATGTCGGCAAGCACGGCTGCCTCGTCCGCCTCCTCGCCCCTCGCCCGCGCCTCCAGGGTGCGGCGGCGGGCCCGGACCTTGGGATCGGCGATCACGAAGATCTTCACATCGGCATCTGGGCAGATCACGGTTCCAATGTCCCGGCCATCGAGCACAGCCCCGGGCGGGTCGGCGGCAAATTGTTGCTGGAAGTTGACCAGGACCTCACGAACCCGGGGGATGGCAGAGACCACCGAGGCGGCCTCACCCACCTCCTGGGTCTTCAGGACTGGATTACCGAACTTTTCAGGATCGAGCGCCAGGGCGGCAGCGACCGCAGCGGCCTCATCTCGCAAGTCAGCGCCTGCCTGCATGAGCGCATAAGCGACCGCGCGGTAGATCACACCGGTATCCAGATGGCGATAGCCGTAATGATGAGCGAGGCGCTTACCCAGCGTGCCCTTGCCCGAAGCCGCGGGTCCATCGATGGCTATAATCATGTCACCGTTGCCTTCGCTCCGCAGCCCACCGGCGCCAGCCAATGAGCGCTAACCTGGGTATGGACATCCATCAGCTCTCCCAATCGATGGAGACAGGCTGACTGGTCTCCATCAGTTTGACGGCTAGAATCTGGTCACTGTTTTCCTTGTCGATCATGTAGTCCATGACGACCGGACCGCTGGCAACCTCCGCGTCCGACAACAACCACAGCCCGATCTCTGTCAACTCCATCGCGGAGACGAAGGCATCGACATCCACGGCAGAGGCATCACCGTGCGGTGCCAAGGCCCTGATCACGGCAGTGTCCAACTCCTCGACATGAAACTCGATGTAGCTTCTGTCCTGCTGGAATTTCTGCCGAAGCAACTGGCGGGCATGAGCATCAAGGGAAGGCAGATCTTCCAGCAGCGCCGCGAAAGCATCCAGCATCCGCATCTTTGGCGGCTCGCCGGGAGTGGCCCAGAGATGCACTTCAAATGTCGCATCACCCAGAGAGAACTCCCGCTCCCAGATGACATCGTCATTATCCAACGCACTTATGTCCAACTCGCCAAAAAAGGCGTGATCCACCTTGCCCGCTGGTGTCTTCTTCGGAGCTGCCTTCTTCGCGGCTTTCTTTGTCGCCTTCGGCACAGCTTTTTTGGCAGATTTCTTTGCCGTCTTTGTCACCGCTTTCTTTGCAGTTTTCTTGGCAGTTTTCCTCACAGTTTTCTTGGCAGCCTTCTTCACCGACCTCTTTGCTGACTTCCTGCCAGCCTTCTTCGCGGTCCTCTTCGCCGCTACGGTCTTTTCGGCCTTCTTGGCCCTTTTGTTTTTCTTTTTCTTCGCTTTCGCCATCGTGGTCCTCCTATTGCCAGAGCGCAAATAAATAGGCACCGCCTGTGCCGGCAGATGCCGATGCTCCGCCCGATATCGTCATGCCCTTCGCCGCCAGTGCCGAAGACTCACTCGGCCTCCAGCGCACGGCGCCCAAGCTCGGTGCAAGCTCAGTGATCGAGGGAACGTTGGGATCAAGACTCAAATCCCTCAAAAGGCCAAACGAAAGTGGGCCTTCGATTGCACCGACACCGAGCGGCGATACCGTTCCCAGATCGGTGGGCCTTGGTCGGTGGGCCTTGGGTCGGTGGGCCTTGGCCGCCAGCTTCCTCACGAGAACTCTGCCCCTAACGAACGCATCATCGGGATGAAATCCGGAAAGCTGGTGGCGATGAAAGCGGTGTCGTCGACCTTGACAGGCTGGTCGGTCGCGCATCCCATCACAAGCGCCGACATCGCGATACGATGATCCATATGGGTGGCGACGAGGCCACCACCGGCCACATGGCCCTTACCTTCCACAATCAGGTCGTCACCGGAAATTTCGACCTTGACCCCGTTGACACGCAGCATGTCAGCAGTTGCGGCCAACCGATCGGATTCCTTCACGCGCAATTCATGCAGGCCGCGCATGACGGTCGTGCCCTCGGCAAAGGAGGCCGCAACCGCCAAGACCAGGTATTCGTCGATCATGGAGGGGGCGCGCTCCGCTGGCACCTCTACCCCGCGCAATTTCGAGGCGCGTACCCGCAATTGCGCCATCGGCTCACCGGCATCACTGCGGATCTCGCTCTCTTCGATCGAGGCGCCCATCTCACGCAACGTGGTAAACAGGCCAGTGCGCAGCGGATTGGTCATGACATCGGGCAGGACAAGGTCTGAGCCCTCGGTGATCAGCGCCGCAACGATCGGGAAGGCCGCCGAGGAGGGGTCAGCGGGCACTATCACCTCGGCACCATGCAGCTCCGGCTGACCGACGAGCCTGATGTGGCGGCCATGTTGGCCTTCGAGCGTCGAGGTGATATCGGCGCCAAAATGCCTGAGCATCAACTCGGTGTGGTCGCGGCTCGCCTCATTCTCGATAACGCTGGTCGTGCCGGGCGCCGCCAGCCCTGCCAAGAGCACCGCCGATTTGATCTGGGCCGACGCAACCGGGGTCCGGTAGGTGATCGGCAAGGGGTCACGCGCCCCCCGCAATGTCAGCGGGAGACGGCCTCCCTCGCCGCCAGCCACGACCCTGGCGCCGATTTTTTCCAGAGGATCGAGCACACGCCGCATGGGCCGGCTGCGCAGCGAGGCGTCACCGTCAAATACCGCCGAAATCGGGCAACCAGCGACCGCTCCCATAACCAGCCGGCACCCGGTTCCGGAGTTGCCGAAATCAAGGGCAGCCTTCGGCTGGGCGAAGCCGGCAATCCCGACACCGCGCACGACCCAGGCAAAATCTCCTGTCCGTTCCACATATGCCCCAAGCGCCCGCATCGACTTGGCGGTATTGAGAACGTCTTCGCTCTCCAGAAGGCCGGATATCAGGGTCTTTCCAACCGAAAGCGCCCCAAGGATGAGCGCGCGGTGGGAGATCGACTTATCTCCTGGCACCCTGACCTTTCCGGAAAGGGGGCCGCAAGAGCGCGACTGAAGTGGCCTCAGCTGGTCGGAATGGCTCAAGATAACGTCCTTGGATGGCCCATAGGGGTATGGCCGCAGGTAACACATGACATCCACGCCGTCACGGAGATGTCTTTCTTCCGCAATGCGCTATTGACAGCGGGCCGCCAACTAGCCAAGTGATGCACCGTTTTCAGACATCTCAGGATTTTTGCCGTGGCCAAGTCCGAACTCGGAACCAAACGCATCTGCCCGACCACGGGCAAGAAGTTTTATGACCTGAACAAGAATCCCGTGATCTCGCCCTATACCGGGGAGGTGGTGCCGATTGCGCCCCTGGCGCCGGTGCGCACCCGCAGCGATGCCACACGAGGTCAGGATAACACGCCTGAGCCGGCGGAGGCCGAGGAGTTGGTGCCGCTCGAGGAGGCCGATGCCGAGGAAAATACCGGCAAGGTCAAGGCGGTCGTGCCTGAATCGGAGGACGATATCGAAATCGATGAGACCCTCGATGACGATGATGACGATGATTCGACCTTCATCGCTGACGAGGAAGAAGGCGATGAGGACGTCACCGATATCATTGGTGACGTTGGCAGCGACGAAGACACTTGAGATAATTCCAGAATTGTGGTTCTGGGTCTTTGGCGACGCGTTGCCCCACAACGCGTCGGACGGTTTAAGGGGCCATAGCTCAGCTGGGAGAGCGCTTGCATGGCATGCAAGAGGTCGGCGGTTCGATCCCGCCTGGCTCCACCATTTTTCGGATTGCGCAACGCGATCCCGCTCTGGGACGGGCCATAAGGGCTTTTCTCGTAAGCCTCTCTGACGACCAGAAGGTTAGCTGACAGCAACTGGTCGGCAGCCGATTTTGAATCTCTTGTTCGAATCTCTTGCCAACGATTCACCATGCCACGGCGCACTGTCATAGTCGGTGCATCATGCTGCCCCATGCCGGAAGCCGTTCCTGACCGAAGCGCCAGCTCCGCGAGAGCGGATCGCCGCAAGCCGACCTCTTCGCCTATTTTCTGACTTCTCTTTTCTGGCGCTTGCCGCTTTGGTCTTATACGCTGGGGCGTGATCCAAAGTGAGGGCCGGTTTGCAGTGCAGCAAACGCATTGCGTTTGTGCAGACATGACAAACGCGGGATGTGTTGCGCATCATGCTCAAGTAACTTGAAGAGCGCGACGATCCTGAAATCATGGTGCTTTGGACGGTCATATGAGTGTCAGGTTGCGCTGCTAGCCACAAGCGTCCCTTAAGTGATGGCCTGGAGGAGAATTTCTTGATGACTCTTCGAAAATTTGGAGCGGCTGCCGCTTTTGCAGTCACGATGGCGCTCGCGGTGTCGCCGGCGCATGCCGCGACGGAAATTCAGTGGTGGCATGCGATGACAGGTGCGAACAACGACGTTGTCGTCAAGCTCGCCAACGACTTCAACGCGTCACAAAGCGATTACAGGATCGTTCCGACCTACAAGGGCAGCTACGCCGATACCATGAACGCTGGTATCGCGGCGTTCCGCGCCGGCAACGCACCACACATCATGCAGGT
>Ga0209628_10003962_pt1 | contig 10552 bp, 8 predicted proteins | sample TergutCu122P4_FD_187285 | JGI IMG/M metagenome (GOLD analysis project Ga0209628, IMG submission 187285) | Cubitermes ugandensis P4 segment gut microbial communities from Kakamega Forest, Kenya - Cu122 P4 (SPAdes) (version 2) | ecosystem: Host-associated > Arthropoda: Insects > Digestive system >... | reverse complement strand
TGCGGGCAAATAATTGACGCGCTACTTCAATCAATCTGTCACGGGTTTTTGCTACTGCTATAGACATTTAATAATAATTATGAATTATAAATTATGAATTATGAATTATGAATTATGAATTATGAATTATGAAACAACTTCAGGCATTAATCAATAATAAAATGATTTAAAAAACAGTACAAAATTAGGATAAAAAGTGCCAATTACCAAAAAAAAACTAAAAGATTTGAAATAAATTTGGTTTTGAGAAAAAAACAACTACCTTTGCACTCTCAAATCGCGGAGTGGAGCAGTTGGTAGCTCGTTGGGCTCATAACCCAAAGGTCGTAGGTTCGAATCCTTCCTCCGCAACTAAACAAAAGAATCAGTCGAAAGCGGTTCTTTTTTTTATTTTAAAATTCCTAATGAATCGATGCAGAAAGCAAGTTTTTTAGTAATCTTTTTTGCTCCGATTTCATTCAAATGATCTACATCAAAAAAGTCTTCTCTTACAAAATCTGAATTATCAAACCAATTAATATACAGACAATTGTTGTGTTTTTTTACTAATCCGTTTATTGTTTCATTCATCAATTGTAACTGCTCTGTGTTTAACCTTTCACGGTAAGTATAATAAGCAGGAAAAGTAATAAATAAAACCTGTATGTTATTTTTGTCACAATATTCTGCAAATGAGCTTAATGCTGTAATATTTTCTTTAAATAATTTGATACGGTGTTCTGAATGTAAATCTTTATAGGAATGACGCAATGCAGTTGTTATTCCCGATTCGTCTAAGTTATTTACAACTTCTGATTTATAGGTGGTTGCCCACCCAAATTCCGAACATGAAATACTGTAATGATTCTTAACATAAAAATTATAAATTCTTTGAATATTAATTCCAAGTTTACCATTCAGGATTTCAAAACGGTCGCTCGCCGATTGAGTATCTATACCATAATAAATTGCATAATTTTTTATGCGCCAGGATTCAAAACCGGTTCTTAGATTATACCATAATATGCTGTATGAAACAGGTATAATTACAATTTTCAAACCATCTAAACTGTTTTGATACTTCATGAAAATTTGATAATCCAAATCTAATGATTGAGATACATTGGCTATATTAAACGCATGATGCGATAAATAAACCGGATTTATTCCAAAATATCCTTCAGAAGAACCCAATATCAATATTTCTATTTCATTGGAATGTTTATCTAAATAATTCTTCTTATAAATATACTCATTGGGAATATGCCTTAACAAATATTCCATTGATACAGCTATTATCACGACAGGTAAAAGAAATAATATTACTTTTATAATAAATCGTTTCATTTTTTAAAATTGAAAATAAATAAAAACCTGTTCTTTTCCCATAGAAAAAAATATCAAAATTAAAATTACATAATACATTGCATATCTGAAAATGGGTATCCATTTTATTCCCAATTTTTCAAGCCCGAATTGATTTTTTCTTTCGAGCCATTCAATACTCAGCATACTGAAAATAACAGTTATACATCTTAAAATAAAGGACTTTTCGATTGGCACAAGGAAAGAGGAACGTACATCAAGAATTCCTCTTACAAAATCAAAAGCATGTTGAAGATTGTCGGCGCGGAAAATGATATTTCCAAAAGTTACTAAACAAAAGGTTAGCAACATATTAAACAGCGCTTTTGGTTTAGGAAATCCCCATTTGTAAGTTACTAATTTGCTTTTTTTAAACAGACTGCCCGATAATATTAATGGAATATACAATAAACCATGATATAAACCAAAGATTGCAAATGTCCAATTATCACCATGCCACATGCCGATAAGTAAAAAAGTAATAACTATAGCAGCAATTGTACCCCATTTTCCATAATCACGCCATTTGATATTTAGCGCCATAAATACATAATCGGTTAGCCACGATGTAAGGGAGATATGCCATTTTCTCCAGTATTCCGCAGTATTTTGAACAAAAAAAGGAAAATCAAAGTTGTTGGTTACCCGAAAACCGAGCAATTTGGCTATGCCTATTGCCATGTCTGAATATCCCGAAAAATCGGCATAAATCTGGAACGAAAAAAATGCGGCTGCCAATAATAAAGTACTACTCGATTGGCTATGGATATCGCCTCCGAATATCAGATTAACAAAAACAGCGCAGTTATCGGCTACAACTATTTTTTTAAATAATCCCCAAAGAATTTGTTTCATTCCTTCCACTGCAAGAGAATAATTGAACACCCGTTTATTCTGTAATTGCGGAATCAAGGTTGCAGGACGATCGATTGGTCCTGAAAGAATACAGGGGAAAAATGCAACATAAGTCGCAAAGCTTATTAAATCGCTGTCAGGTTTGAATTTATTTCGTTGAATATCAATTATATAACTTAACAAACGAAAGGTATAAAAACTTATACCAACCGGCATAATAATTTTGAAAGTATGTATATTGGTTTGCAAACCAAAATATTCAAATAAATCTTTAAATGATGTAATAAAAAAATTGAAATATTTAAAATATAACAACATACCTATACATAGAATTACGCCTGATATGGTAAACAATTGTTTGTATTTATCGGATTTTGCTTTAAAAACAGCAATTCCCAGACCATAAAAAATAACAGTGGTAATGATAAGTAAAGGTAGAATCCTCCAGTTTGCCCATGCATAAAATACATAACCGGCAACAAGAAGCAAGATGTTTTGCAGTTTTGTTTTTTCTTTCAGAAAGAAATAATAAAGAGAAAAAACAACAATAAAAAAGAACAGAAAATCAAAAGAATAAAAAACCATTAATTCTTCTCTAATAATTCAATTAAACCAACGTCGATATGATATAAAAAACTGATTTTCCTATTATTGAATGCTATTGCATGAACAGGTTCAACCAATACTTTATAATCCTGTTTCTCCAAATCTCCTATCGTTTTTTCTAAATCAGCCGTTTCGTAACAAAAATGATAGGGAGTGACACCTGTTTTTTTCAAAACATTATAAACCGGAGAAGTATTATCCACCGGTTGTACTAATTCCAACAAAGGGCAATCGTCTCTCTTTAAAAATGCAATCAACACATTTTGAATAGGTTCTTCAATAGTTTCCGATCTACTGAAACCTGCACCAATATACCATTTCGCCGTTTCTTCAATGGAACGGACGGCCAATCCAACATGATGAAAATCCATTCAGTTTAATCTTAAAGCAATAGCGTCCAACACTTCTCCCACATTGTTCCAGGAAAGGATTTCTTTGGAACTGAATTTAATTTTAAAATACTTTTCTATCGCGACAATCAACTGAATATGAGTGAGCGAATCCCATCCTTCCACATCATTTGCGGTGGATGTTTCGGACAGTACGATATCCGGTTCATCTAAAACATCACGCATAATGTTTTGAACATCTGCTAACAATTGTAATTTATCCATATTAATTATTTTATCTATGCATGTATTATTTTTTTAAAATATGCGTTTTCTTCACTTTATAGTTATCCACATCCAGTTTCCAGATATTATCACCGGAAGTAGCTTCAAATCCTAAATTTTTATAGTGATCACGTACAATTTCATTTTTCGGAGTCGGGATGAATTCCCCAATAATTTGTTTATAACCGTTACTTTTTGCCAATTCGATGATGGAATTCAATGTATACATTTCCATGCCGCGTTTTAAGACCCTGCAACTCATGAACCAAGTGTCAATAAACAGGATTTTGTTTTCTTTTTTCTCTAAAATAATTGCACAAATCAAGCCATTATCCCCGAATTTATCTTCCAAGGTAAACGACAAAGTGAAATATTTACCGGAATGAGCGATCTGTTTCACATCTTCTTCGGTATATCTTACGGTTCTTAAATTGAATTGATTGGAACGTTGCGACAGTTGAGCGATTCGGGGAATGGTAAATGGTTCGAATGGTTTTGTATCCGAAATCATATTCAAACTTTTTAAAAAATCATCTTCATTGGTAAATGATTCCTGGAAAATAATCCGTTCAGCTTCTTTTTGATATTGTTCTGTTCTTTGTGAATCTGCGTTTGAATAGGAAACTGTTTCAAACAAATTCAATTCGTACAGGTAATCAAGATAAAGCGCCGGGTCGTCCGGTAATTCCGGAACGCAAATTTGCGGAATAGTATCACGTACAATGTTTCTTTCAAACGGATTATCGTCTATAAAAACCATCGAATCGAAACCAATATTAAGTATTCGTTGAATTTTCCTGATATTATCGGGTTTATTGTCCCAATTTGCCATAAAAACGGCAATATCAGACAAGTGAAGCATCATGTCGGGGTGTTTTTCAAAGGGTTCTTTGGCTATCGATTCGGTATTTTTACTGCATACGGCAACGATTATTCCTCGTTGTTGTAATTTTTTTACCCAATATTGAAATTCCGTAAATGCTTTGCCTATACCAAGAAAGCCGATTTGAATATTTTCCAAACCATCATCTCCAATGATACCTCCCCATAAGGTATTATCCAAATCAAGAATAATACATTTTTTGAAATTTCCCTGAAAGGCACCAATAATATCAACAACAGCTTGAGCAAAATAAGGTAAAGCGTCGATACTCACCACCATTTCGGTATTGGTATATAGTACAGGCGACCAAAATTTCTCTCTACCAATGGTATTTTGAATAGTACTTAAATCGCAAATATACAGATTGTTTGTATTAGCTGCGAGTTCTTGTATCAGGAAATTTAATTTACGAAGTTGAAAAATGAACGATGATTCTATTTTGTTTGCATATTGACCAAAAACATGGTCGTCTTCTTCGGAATAATTACATAAAATTATTCTGGCATTCGTTTTTGACTGTAAAGAAGTAAGTAATTGTTTGATATGTATGCTGTTTTCTTCAGCAAACCGGTGACGGTTGGTAGTTGCAGTTTGGTTGTATTTTAGTAATAATTTATGACTTGATTGAAAAATCAATACAACATCGGCTGCAAATTCATATAATCCGGATGAAGGGTCAAGAATTTGCCTGTCGATTTGATTAAAATCCGCTTCATAAATTTCCAAATTCAATCTTTTTTCTACACCCATACCTTTGATTGCCTGCGCAATAAACTGTGTGGCGCTATCGCCCAATATAGCTAACCGGACTGTAGTAAAATTCCCGATTGATTTTTTTAAGTTCTTTTTTAAATATGCGAAATCATATTTCATTATTCCAAATACTTACAGACGACAAAGGTATGGAAGTTTTTTTATTTTGTCAAAAGTATATAATAATTTTCAAAAAGATATATCTTTGTATTTTTATTGGTTTGTTATGTGAAAGCGGGGTGACGGCGCAGATAGACAACGAAGTGTATAGTAGAATTTATAAACACTAACTAATTTGATATTTATGAACAAACAATGGTACGAATCATTATTTGAAAATTACGGACGGAAGTACGACAGTGAAAATTTCACTCACGGAACGGTCGGGGAATGTGATTTCATTGAAAAAGAAATCAATTTCGACAAGTCCTTGAAAATATTGGATGTAGGTTGCGGGACTGGTCGCCACGCTATCGAATTGACAAAACGCGGCTATTGCGTAACAGGCATTGATTTGTCGGTATCACAACTGAAAAGGGCAAAAGAAAAAACGGAAGCGGAAAATCTATTTATCGATTTTCAATGTCATGACGCACGAAACTTGCCGTTTAACAGTGAATTTGACCTTGCCATTATGCTTTGCGAAGGTGGTTTTTCGTTAATGGAAACTGATGAGATGAACTTTGAGATATTGAAAAACATAACAAAATCGCTCAAACCTAACTCAAAACTTATCTTCACCACAACGAACGGATTGTTTCCGTTGTACAATAACGTAGATGAATTTCACGCTTCATTGGTAGAAGAAGGCAACTCAATTTGTAAAAACAATACCTTTGATTTGATGACATTCCGCGAGTTTAACATAGTAGAATTTGAAGATGACGACGGAAATAAAAAAACGCTCGAATGTAACGAAAGATACTATGTGCCTTGCGAAATAACATGGTTGTTGAAATCGTTGGGATATAAGACAATAGATATTTTCGGAGCGAGACTTGGCGAATTTTCGAGGGAACACAAATTGACTGTGAAAGATTTTGAAATGCTTGTAATTGCAGAAAATTGATAACAGAAAATGTCAGCACAAAAATAAATTATAAACACATGAAAAAGATTGTTTTAATCGCCGGATTATTTCTGGCAGTAATGACAGCAAACGCACAATATTATGTTGGCGGTTCGTTTGGTTTGAATGGAAGTTCAGGGAAAAACGAAAAAGGTGAAACAGTAGGAGTCTCTAATTTGAATTTCTCAATTGCTCCCGAAATAGGACAAAAAATTTCTGAAAAATGGGATATAGGTATATCTCTCAACTTTCTCGCCAATTCCAGAAAGTCTTTCCAGCGACCGGATGAAATGACTTCAAAAACTACTTCATTGGGAATAGGCGCATCTCCTTATACCCGTTATTCATTTTATCAAATCGGAAAATTTGAAGTCCTTGGTAAATTAGCTCTTAATGTTATGAACAATACATTCAAGTCTTTTGATAGAGAAGGAAATGAAAATGATAAGCAATCTTCTACAAATCTCGGATTGAATTTATCACCCCTTTTATTTTACAATCTTTCCGGCCGGATTTCAATCTATACACAACTGAATTTCTTGGGTTTGGATTATTCATACATTATAAATAACAGAGATGGAATTAAAACCGGTTCTTCATCTTCTTTCAATATTGGAGGCAACACCGGAAATTTAGCAACTTTCAACCATGTTCAATTGGGATTTGTTTACAAATTTTAATTGTTCATAACTGCCAATTTCATTGTTGATAACTTTTTGTTAATTATTCGTAGCGTACGAAGCAGGTATGATAAAAAACTATTACTTTTGCAAAAAAATTATAAAAAAGCAAAAGAATGTATAATTTTAAATAATAAGTAAATGAAAAAAGCAAAAATTTTCTTTTTATTGATGTTGTTCACTGTAGGGACATTATCATCTTATGCACAGGTTACGACATCGTCTATTGCCGGTCGTGTGACCGATGGTCAGGAAGCATTAATCGGGGCGACAGTCAAGGCGACTCATGAACCTTCGGGAACGGTTTATGGAACTATTACCAACACTGAAGGTCGTTATACTATTCAAGGTATGAGAACCGGCGGCCCTTACAAAGTAGAAATTCTTTATCTCGGTTTTTCGGATTATACTCAAAGTAATACTTTTTTACAATTGGGTGAAACTTACGTTTTGAATGCTCAATTGAAAGAGTCGGCAACCATGTTGGGTGAAGTTGTTGTAACAGCAATTGGTTCTAAATTTGCCGGAGACAGAAAGGGTTCGATGACGAATATCAAAGGTCGTGAAATGTCATTAATTCCATCTATAAACAGGAGTTTAAATGATTATACCAAATTGTCTCCTTATTTTTCAGGTACCGGTTCTTATGGTGGTCGTCCTGCATATGCAACAAATATTTCAGTCGACGGAGCTAACTTCAATAACAATTTCGGTTTAAACAATAATTCTATGCCGGGTCCAAGTGCATCCAGCGCTGATCCCATCAGTATGGATGCAATTGAAGAAATGCAAATTGCGGTAGCTCCTTATGATGTACGCCAATCCAATTTCACCGGTGCAGGCGTGAATGTAATTACCAAGTCCGGGACAAATACTACACATGGTTCTGCATATTTTTATTTTCGTAATCAAGATATGAATGGTAAGAAAATACGCGATAGGGAACTACCAATCAATGACTCAGAAAAACAAATCTATGGTATTACATTAGGTGGTCCAATTATAAAGAATAAATTATTTTATTTCATTAGCGGTGAATTAGAAAATAATCTGACTCCCGGAAACACTTTATTAGCTGGAGGTCCTGGCCGTGACACTAAAGATCCGAATGTAAGTAAAAATGTAACCGGCACTCAATTGCAGGAATTTTCCGATTTTCTAAACACTAAATTCGGCTACAAAACCGGCCGCTATGAAAATTGGGGAGGCGATAATGAAAGCAGTAAAAAATTGTTAGCAAAGATTGACTGGAATATAAACCAAGATCATAAAGCAACAATACGTTATAATTATTCTCAAGCCGGGAGTATATCCAGGCCAAGTACTTCCGGAGATGTATCTCCAAGTATAAGCGGTAGCCGTCATTCTTCAACAGGAGGTATGTCGTTTGAAAATTCTCAATACGGCGCAGTTGGATACTTAAACTCAATTACTGCTGAATTAAACAGTAAATTTTCAAACACATTTTCCAATAATTTTTTGATGGCGTATACCAAATATTATCAACCCCGTGAATCTAACAGTTCGATTTTCCCGATGGTTGATATAATGGATGGCAATGCAAACCAAGGAAATGTGAGGATGACAGCCGGCTATGAGTTGTTTTCTTACAAAAATATTATCAATAATAATACTTTGATTATTACGGATAATCTCATATATAATTTGGGGGCTCATATACTTACCGGAGGATTATCATACGAAAATCAATTTGTACGTAACAGCTATTGGCGTCAAGGAACCGGTTATTACCGTTTCAAAGATTTTAATTCATTTAAAAGGTATGTAAATGGTGAAGGAACAGGAAAGCCGTTTAATGCAGACTATCATCCCATTGCTTTTGCACTATCTTATCCGATTAACGGAAATACCTATGATGATGTTCCTGAACTTACTTTTGGACAATTTTCTACTTATATCCAAGACGAATGGCACTTAACGGAGGCATTTAAATTAACATACGGATTACGTATCGATGTTCCAATGTACTTATCAGGAGCAATAGACAATCCGCTTGTAAAAGATTATACATTTAGAAATGGCGAAAAGATGGAGTTTGGCAGTTGGCCTACAACTAAAATTTTATGGTCGCCTCGCATCGGATTTAATTATGACGTAGTTGAAAATAAATCAATTAAATTACGTGGAGGCATTGGGATTTTTACAGGCCGTATACCCTTTGTATGGTTTACCAATCAACCGCAGAACAGTGGTATGCTGCAATACCAGTTAGCAATAAGTGGAACAAATGCAGCAGCTCAGGCACAGTTAGCAAGATTGCCGTTTGAACCCAACACGCAGGATTTATTGAAAAACCAAGCCATTGCTGACATTTTTCCTCAAGCTAATGTAGCAAGAGGAAACCTTTCTGCTATTGATAAAAATTTTAAATTACCTCAGGTTTTCCGCACCAGTGTTGCTGCCGATTTCAAATTACCTGCAGATATGGTTCTAACTTTAGAAGGTATTTATTCAAAAGATATCAATGCAATTGCCTTTGATAATATAAACTTGAATAATCCACAAGGAGCAGTGAAAGAAGGAGATAAAACTCGTCCATGGTGGCCGAATACAACACAAGATCCGAGAAGTATTAACTCCAATTACAGTTATGCGGTGATGATGCGTAATACAAACAAGGGATATAACTATAACTTATCGACTCAATTGACTTTGCCTAATTTCAACGGATTCAGCGGAAGCATTGCGTATACCTATACTTATGCTGAAGAAGTTGTAGGCAAGAACGGATCCGACCCTTATTCTGCCTGGAGATATCGTCATGTAATTGCTTCTCCTAATTCCGATGAAATTGGTTTTACAATGAACAATACACCACATCGTATTATCATTGGAGCTAACTATCAAAAAGAATATGCGAAGAATTTCAGATCTACAGTTTCTTTGTTTTATACTGCAAACAATGGAAATGCTATTTCTTACCTCTATTCAACAGATGCAAACAACGATGGCACTGTAAATGATTTGATGTACATACCTAAAAATAAGGATGATGTTGTTTGGAAAAATGGTGATGCCGATTGGAATGCTTATTCTGAATATGCAAAAAATAATCCATATTTGTCAAAACATGCCGGAGAATATGCAATACGCTATGCTGCATTTGAACCGTTTTACAACCGATTGGATTTCCGCTTCTTGCAAGATTTTTTCCTTAATGTAGGCGGAAGAAAACATACACTTCAATTGAGTTTTGATGTAATGAATATACCCAATTTATTAAATTCCAACTGGGGTATTAATAAAAGATATATCGGTTCCAATCTCCAGGTTACTCCTTTGAGATTTGAAGGTAGAGACGCTTCTACAGGAAAAGCGATTGTTTCTATGAATAAAAGTGGAGACAATTACATGACAACAGCATTTGAAGATCCTGGTTCTGTTTCATCTACCTGGAATTTGCAGTTTGGGTTAAGATATATCTTCTAACAATATTTAATCTCTCATCCCACAAAGACACAAAGCAACACAAAGATTTCCTCGTGCCCTTTGTGTCTTTGTGGGAAACTTTTAAATCTTAATCTTCGGCTTATACATATCCTTAGCCGTAATACCACATTCTTCTTTCATTCGGATGGCATATTCCATTTTTCCCAAATCATTAGCTCCGGTATTGTTTGTTCCGAAAGTGAATTTCACCCCGGCTGCTTTTGCCTTCATGATAATTGACTTGTTTGGCAATTTGTAACGGTTATTAATTTCAATCGCTTTCCCGCTTTTTGCTATG